>OJUG01000235.1_pt1 | contig 90052 bp, 110 predicted proteins | sample 1599841 | NCBI WGS metagenome assembly OJUG01 (sample SAMN04168659, study PRJEB22393) | human gut metagenome | biome: human gut microbiome; feature: stool | host: Homo sapiens | collected 2014-05-12 | reverse complement strand
TGAAAAAGTGTCTGACCGTTCCGCCGTAGAGCGAATTCCCGGTTTCGATGCAGAAAAATGTGGTGGTCATGCGACCCTCCTCTTTTCCTGCTTGGCTTCGTACAGGGCGTTGCGATCCAAAATCCGGGCGCTCACCCATTCCGTACAGTCGGTGATCCTGTCCGGTTCGATGGCGATTTCCGAATCGGCCAGCGCGATACCGAACCGTTCCTTCATGGCCTTCACCACGGTTTCCGGCACGTTGCACACTTGATCGAACTCGAAGAAACGGGCGCAGGTGGCGCACACGCGGGGTTCCTCTTCCGGTTCATATTCGTAAGGGTTACGCATGGCTGTATCCTCTCGGTTGAGGTTTGGATTGGCGTCCCAATCCCGTTTCCTGCCCCGGAATCCGGGGCAAGTGCGGGGCTAGGCATTAAAATCCCATGATTTTCTTTGCTGAATCAGGCCAGAATGTCTCTGCATCCCAAGCAGTCTCTTCTCTCCATCTCCAAAATGGTATCTCTTCATCGTCTATCACTAAAACAGGTATTGCCCATACTGAAGAAAGATAGGTGGTAGATTCTTCAGGTATTTTCCCATCGATAAGTATGGGACCTCCAGTCCACTCCAAATCACTTTGCAGGCCAGCTCTAGCATTCTGAATGTTTCTTTTTTTCATGTAATCAGCTGCGGCATCCCAATCAAAAACGCGTGATTTGGCTCCAGAAGATACAGCAGCTTCACACTTGGCAAAGGCCAATAACGTATCCATTTTTATTCCTTCCTGTTGTTTTACGGTATACGTCATATACACCGTATGTGCTCCGCCCATGCTTTCGCTACCAGAGGCCAACGCCATGCCGCTTATGCGGGTACAACGTCGAGCTTGGGGGCATCTTCGCGCTGATTGTCAAAGAACCGTGCGGAGCTACGGGTCTACCAAGCCCTGCACAGTGTCGCCGGGAAATCGATTCCGGGGCGCACGCCGAAGTATTCCGGCGTCCATTCGGCATCGTCATCATCCCAAGGTTCAGCCTGAGCCTCTTCTTCGCCGAGAAAGTCGCTGATGTACTGGCGGGCATCTTCGAGGCAGTCGAGATGTTCGATTGCGATTGCTCCGGTTGATGTCGCCGTCAGAACCGTGCAAGGCGTAGAAAAAGCGTTCATGGCTGTTCTCCTTTGGTCTTTCGGGCTTGAATCCCAATCCCGGTTGCTACCCCGAAGAATCGGGGCAGGGGCCGGGGCTAGGCGGCTAGTTCGTATCCGTGTTTCTTCATCCAGCGTTCAGCACCTTTCACGCTTGAAAAGTATTTCCAGTTTCCGGGGTATTCAGCGCAAACCTCGCCATAGCCGTTGATGCTCCAGATGCGCCCTTGGTTGTCTCCGTTCGTCCAATGCTGTTCGATTCTTTCCATTTCCTGAGCGTTCATTCTGCTTTCTCCTTTTGGCGGGGTTCGTTCCCCGTCTCGTTGAAAACAAAATATCGCGAATCGTAAGTTTTAGTCAAGAACTATTTTCGCAAAACGTAAGTATATAGCGATAAAAAAGGCCGCCCGAAGGCGACCGTGTTATGAAAATACAATTAGTTCTATGCTAACTTCTAGCTACTTTTTCAAGATTTAATGCAAGGATACGAACAGGATCAACCTCCATCGCTTGGCAAATCAAAACATAGTCTTCAAGCGTGAGCTTTTTCACTGTGCCGTCTTTTTTGGGCTTCCTCAGGCGGTAAAGCTTGAGTCGTGATTGGGCTATATTCTCAGCCCCGTATACCCGAGAAGCCACATCATCTAGGCTTAATCCCTTTTCAACACGAATCTTTTCAAGAAGATAATCAACCATTGTTTGCTCCAATCCCGCAAAAATTTCTTGTGGTTGCTTCGGCTGTTGTGTGTCCATTCTTGCCCTCCTTTTTATCGCTTACTCTACACGATAGAAAAAGAAGGGTCTTCTTTCGCGGGTTAATCGCTTGACACTTTCTCTAAACGTAAGTAGAGTTCAAGTCAACAGGGCACGCCCAACCGCCCCGCGAAGAAGCGAACAGGAGGGAGTAGGCCACCGCTCAAGGGGCGGTATCACTGGACGGTATTCAGACGGTGGCGGTGATGTCTCATGAAATCCCCCGGAACCACGTAGCGAGTGCCGGGGTGTCCAGAGACGAAAGTGGAGAAGGGACAATCTCGCAAGACGGCGCATCAGCCGGAAAGCTCCAAGGTCACAGCGTGATGTCCGAGTGTGGCTGCCGAAGCGATAGGGACGGCTCCATACCGGAACCTGTCGAGGCAATGTCCTGCCCACGTGTGATAGCGGGTAAGGGCGAGACTTTGCCTTTGCTCCTGAGACTCACCACCCGGAACTCAGGGAAAGCTCAAATGCATTTCTGCCTTTTGGCTCTAGGCATATCCTGAACTCTTCGCCTACCGAGAACTAGGGTTCAGGGCGGGAACCGCCCTCTTGCCGGAATGGGGGGACGGGAAAGATGAAAAAAGGGGAACGGAATCTCAAAAGACGTTTTCAATTCTTTTTGAGATTCCGTGAAGTTTGAAAAATGGCGTTATTTGCATTCGACGTACGTCATCACCACACAAACTCCCCAAGAAATTGCCAGCAGTGCGCGTAAAAAGATTTCCCATTCAAATGGGTTGAGGGTTGCTTCAATGAAGCTCCCTATCAAGTAAAACAACAACGTCATGCCAAAAACAGCTTTCCAGAACTTCATCAATCCTCCCAAACAGGACATTTTACTCTGTGCGTAGCCTGTCCACGAACTTTATGGGCAATTTATAAGCGATTTATGGGATTTTATGAGTTTTAAGAATATCAACTTTTCCAATATGATACACTATTTCATCGTCTAAATAAGCTCATTTTAATAATCGTTCTTTGACAATCAGCCCTCATAACCCGCCCAGTCCGGTGGTAGTGTCATCGGTGGTATGGCGGATAGGGAAAACTTCATGGGCGGGCGGCATCGAACCACCCGCCCACATGCGGTTACTGCCCAGAGGAGAGGTCCGGGGCTTTACTGGTTACCTTTTCAACGCGGCTATGACCGATGCCGGATTTACAGTACACCGGGAATCACCACGCCCTAGACCAGCGACTAGATGTAAACAATCTTATCCACCCTTAGCATGGGTCGGGAGTACGATTTCTCGCGCTCCCTTTCATGCTGGCGGTCGAACTGTCGAAAGGTCAGCTTACCGCCTACCGAATACAAAAAATTACATATCCATCAAACCACATTCCAAACAAAACCAGTAGAATGGATAAAAAAACAGGAAAAATCATGACAAGTAAGCTTTTTGGCCCTTCAATACTAAAAGCGGACCTGATCGCGCCTAGACCATATCCAATAATGCAACATGATACCGTCCAGCAAACAAAAGTTACTTCCATAATTCATCCGCGTCATGTTTCACAGTCCAGCCCTATTGCCGTCTGTGGATAGTGCTCCGTTCCTCGCCCGAACGCATTGCCTCGCCTGAGCGGGGGTACAACGCCCGTTTTGAGTCACATCTTCGCGTTGTTCCAACGGACGCCCCCTTGCTCGGGTAATGTTCGTCCGTTGTTTTGGGGCTTATCGCTGCTCCGGTCGATGCAGGGGTACGGGGACTGGCATCATCACGCTTTCAGGGGGATATGGTTTTCCCTGCACCGCCCGGAACGGCGATATTTGAACGTGGCAGCCGGGGGCGGATTCGAACCGCCGATCACAGGGTCAAAGCCTGTTGCCGTAACCGCTTGGCTACCCGGCTGTGTGTCGCTGTTTCGAGCGGATGGAGCCGCCTTTGCTTGCCATGCCGAATCTGGCAAACGCACCGCAGATATTCGGCTCTCTCTACGCGAGGAATTTTTATGCGCGTGCACCACTAGCTGGACACGGGCACCTCTGCGAATCCATCCCTCGAAACAACGACTCTTCACTTTTCAATCTGGCGGACGGGGTGGGATTCGAACCCACGGATGCTTTCACATCGGCGGTTTTCAAGACCGCTGCCTTCATCCTCTCGGCAACCCGTCCTTTTGGTTCCGGGTAAGGGACTCGAACCCTTAAGGAGTATGGGTAACTACCCACTCTCTCCACATTTTGAATGTGGTGCGTCTTCCTATGTCCGCCACCCCGGAATTTGGTGCCACCCGTGGGAGTCGAACCCACACTAGACGGGGCTTAAACCCGTTGCCTCTGCCGATTGCGCTAGAGTGGCTTGTGGTGGGAATGTCGGGATTTGAACCCGAAACCCGCAGATTATGAGTCTGACGCTCTGCCAATTGAGCTACATTCCCTATTGGTCTACGTCCTGTTGCTGTTCCTGAACCTCACCAGTCTCACGGGCCTCTTTCGAGCTTTCCGGGCGGCCTCTTGCTCCGCCCACCGTATCGCTACGGCCTTCATGCCGCCCAAACTGGCTTCCTCCGTCCGGGGCTTTCTGGCTACTTTCCGGCTAGGTGCCGTGCGTGTTCGCCTTCCCCGTTCGTCGTGAAAACAGTGTGCGATACTTCGAACAGTATGTCAAGAAAATCGTTCGATACATCGAATGATAAGATCAAAAAAAATCCCTACTCGGTGGAGTAGGGAAATATTTTCAACATCCTATAGAGTCCAAGTAAGCAAATGGGTCTAATTCTTGGGGAACCTCACCGTAACAGAATAAGGCTTTCCGTAATAAGCGGTAACAATGCGTTAAAACAAAATCTTTTTTCTCCCCAACAAGTAGTGATTCAGATACTCTTTTGAAAATTTTTTTATAAATTTTAGCTATTTTCCGTTCAACATCCTTTTTGGCACGCGCAATGCTCTCTCTCTCTCTCTCTCTCTCTCTCTCTCTCTCTCTCTCTCTTCTGAGGGTATAGGAGAAGTATAGAGCGTTTCTACAGAAGAAAAAGAGCGAAGTTTAGACATGGGGATGCTCCTTTGAGTGAGTTTAATTATTAATCATGTGATACATATTATACGGCTTGCTGATCTATTAGATAAGATGTTATACTCTTTATATCTTGATGATAATAATGGATGAACGCACAACCAATAAAAAATCCCGCATGGAGCGGGAAGGACACAATATGGAATCCAGCAATGAAGATCGTATTATTTCTTTGTTAGAAGATATTAAGAATATTTTACTCTCTCAGAGAGATTTGTACTTATACTATAACACGCAAGAATATCATCATGCTATTTTCGGAAAAGAACAAGATAGATCATATGTATTGCATACAATGTACCCGGAACCTTTCGGTATATTGACACAACGCGGTAAAATTCCTGCCCCTTTATTTATGCAACCTTTTTTTGAAAACGCACTAGAAAATATAACTAAATTTTACAATAAGAATAAAGAATAATATTGTACGTATTAAATCCACAAAACCATGATCGTTTTATTTTTATCTCTATTTCATATTTACATTTCCCATTTGATAATAAACAATTAAATTTATATTTTTGATTTTTATATAAAACTTTTTGAATATTTTTTACATTTCCAATTTTTATGTATTCTTTAAATTATCCAGTATTTGGGTCTATTTCTTCTGAGTTTTCGATAATATAGAATCCCTTAATAGATAAGGCTTTACATATAATTATGGGTTTTGACTAAGTATTATATAGAGTTTCCTTATCTTCAAGAATCAAACCTATATTCTGATTTGCTTTGAATGTAAGGTATACTGTAGCACAAGCTGTTACTATTCCAGCAATATCAGCAATCGTTATACTATAAGACATAACTTCATTCCCCGCCCTGTGCGGGGTTTTTTAACAACTATCCATCATGTTTATTTTTATTCTTTGATACATTGAGTAATGATTCGTACTGTTCTATACGGAGTTTTTTTTCTTCTAAAAGTTCTTTCAGATAATTATTTTGTTCTTTTATTAGGTCGTATCGTTCTTTGAGCGATTTTAATTCTGAATCGCATTCTGATGGAACTTCTCCCGGCAAAAAAACTTTTACCCCTAACTTATCAAGCCAAGAACAGAAAGTATCCGCCTTCGATATATTGATAAAACGTAACACACCGCTGAGTGTGGAATCTCCTACTCCCAAAAGCCTTGCTGTTGCATTCTGTCCTCCGTAAAGAGGAATAATATCTGTTTCTATCCATCTTATAATACGTTTATATGTATTACTTTTCACTTCTTGAGGTACTTTCGACGACTTAAAAAGCGCAGCTTTTTGGGGGTCTCTTCTTTCTTTTGTGTAGGGCATAGCAAGCCTCCTCATCACTGCATAGCAGAATATGCGAAAATTCGTACATCAAAACTTCGAATAATTATTGCTTTTTCATGCGAACTACCGCATAATGCAGCCATGAATGCAAAGCAACTAGTCAAGAAACATTTAGAATCAAGCGGCGAATCCATTCAGTCCTTTGTAGAAAGGGCAGATGTGGGGCGTTCAAGCTACTATGACTTGATGCTAGACAGGCACGTGACAACTGTTCCTGTTCTACAAAAAATTTTAAGAGCTTGCGGGTATAAACTGACCATAACGCCTATCCCCACAGCCGCCCCCAATACTCCCAACGAATGCAAAGAGGCATCCTATAATGAATAGCATTTTGATAGGAATTATTGTGGCCCTTGTTATGCTCGTCGTCTTTGTCCCTACCGACTAATCCCGCAGTGCACCGTCTTACCGCCTCTTCCAGAGTCGGGTATTCCGCTATCCGGTAGCTTTTCCAAAGAATGGAGCCACGAAAGAGGATGCGGACACGCCAGACGGCACGACGCCGTGTGATGAGCAGGTGAACGGTTTCCATGCCCCCATTAGAGCATGGGGATACACCAAGGAAAATGATCGATGAATACCCAAGATTATAACACGTTGACCGAAGTCATTGAGGCCATGATCGATGAAGGCGAAAAGCCGATTAAGGCCATAGCCGCCGAGATCGGCAAGCCGTATCCGACTCTCAAGCGTGAGCTGAACCCGGCTGACGACGGCGCGAAGCTCGGAGCGGACGTACTGCTTGGCATTATGGCCTCCTGTGGCTCCATCGCTCCCTTGGAATGGCTTGCGGAAAGGCTCGGTTATGTCGTGAAGCCCAAGGAATGGGCAGAGCCAGACAAGCCGACTTGGGAGGGAGAATCCGTGGACGATACCATATGCTGCGGGAAGATGGTCATGCTCATGCAGGAAAAAGCGCATCCGTCCATCGTCTCCAAGGCTGCGGAAGAACGGAAGGACGAGATAGACCAGACGAACACTCGGTATAGGCGAGATTACAACCAAGCGAGGCAGTAACTATGCAAAAATGCCAGCTTTGCGGTCGGTGGTTCAAAGGGAAAAAGGCGGATCATGTCTGCGAGATTGATCGCGTCTATGAAGAGCGAGAGTGCATGATCTGCCACACGATGTTTATTCCGGCAGGACACAACCAGATCTGTTGCTCGGAAAGCTGCCTAAAAGCAAAGAAGAGTCTGGATGGTGCCGAGCGGGTGCGTCAGTTCAGAGAGAAGGAAAAAGAGGATAGGGAGACAAGGCCTTGTGCCATATGTGAGGAAGAATTTATCCCGCGTAGTCACAACCAATTGGTATGTGAAAAGCAATCATGCAGGGCAGAATACAAGAAGCGGTATGATGCGGCCCGATACAAAGGGGATTTTACTCCTGCACCTTGGTACGGGCAGTTCTGTATGCCCGATCCTTACCAAGGGAAGAAGTTGTACTTCGACGGGCTGCATAGCGTCCGGGGGAGTATGCTGGGAAGGGCCGCAGATCCGGTTCTGGGGTTTTGATATGGCGCTCCATTGCCGTCACCGCCTCCCTACGCCGCAAGCCGCAGGGTACGAGACGAAAGAGGCATTGCTGGAGGCTATCAGCGCATTTCCGCACTTGAGGCCATGCCCAAAAGCCAACTGGTGGTGGCTCGACAAGAAGCGATGCCAAAAGTGCCGGAACAGGGTTGAAGTGAAACTTGAAGGGAGAGAGGAAAATGGAAGAACAGAAAACGCTTACGCCCGTTAAGGCAATTCGCGCCAAATGCATTGAGTGTTCTGGTGGGAATAGAAGCGAGGCCGATAGATGCCAGATCAAAGACTGCCCGCTGTATGCGTACCGCCACGGGAAAAATCCGAACCGGAAACCCCGTGTGATGACAGAAGAGCAACGCGAGAGAATGCGGGGTAATCTGGAAAAGGCCAGAGAAAAGCGGTTTCAGGAATCGGCATAGGCAAAAGAAAAGGCCCGATGCGGGAACACCGGGCCAAACACAGAAACTCTAGCATGTGCAAAGAAAATATGTACGAAATGGACAAAGAAGTCAAGGGAGATAGACATGAGCATTGATGCAACTCGTTGGGCTTGGAGCCTCCAAGGGATTCGACCCACTCAAAAGCTGGTGCTCCTGTCTCTTGCCGACAGAGCAGGGGAGAATCATGTGTGCTGGCCTTCTCTTCAACGGCTGGCATTTGATACCGGGCTTGATGTGAAGACCATCAGAACGTGTCTTATCGACCTCGCGCAAGCCGGAATCGTCTCACGTAGAGAAGTGCGTGGGCGCGGCTATGAGTACACTTTGGTTGGCGTTGAAGGAAGAGAAAATCAAACAATTCTCACAGATTATAGGAAAACAGCCTCAAAAAAACCTTTTTCTGAAAATGCTACCCCTACCAGTTTTGGTAGGGGTATAGATAACCATCAAGATTTTAACGATAATTTTTTAGACACCCCTACCGATTTAGGTACCCCTACCAAAACTGGTACCGGTACCGATTTAGGTACCCCACCCCTACCAGTTTCGGTACCCCACCCCTACCAGTTTAGGTACCCCACCCCTACCAAAACTGGTACCCGAATCTACCAAGAACCGATCAAGAACCGATCAGAGAACCTAGAAGAGAGTGTGCAGACGCACACACGCACTCGCTCACAGAAGCCGAAGCCACAAAAGCTCACGTTCGGGGAATATGCCAACGTCAAGCTCACGGCAGAAGAACACGGAAAGCTCATAGCAGCCTACGGGGAAGACAAGACCGCCGATGCCATCGCCTTCTTGGACATCCATCTCGGGGCCAGAGCAGGGAAAGACCCGTACAAGTCGCACTATCTGGCTCTCCGCAAGTGGGTTTTCGATGCCGTTGAGGAGCGCAAAGCCAAAAAGCAAACCGTTCCTAGCGGGCGAACACAAGCCCCTATGACGGCGAGACAGGCGGAAGTTGCAAAACGCGGCGAATGGGCAAAACAAATTTTGAAATTCGACGAGGTGATGAAAAATGGCGAGTTTGCAACTGTTGGCTTTGGAACTGAGCAAGGCGTTTGTGCTTTATCGGCAACCGATGCCGGAACGGGAAGAGTTCGAGCTATTGGTCAAGACTTGGAATGACGTATTGGCTAACGTGGGTGATAATGAGTTTCGGGGCGCTATGCGCCGTGTTGAGGCTAAATCAAGCTTTTTCCCAGTCCCGGCAGACATTATGCGGCAGGTGGAAGAGGCACGAAAGCAGATACCAACCGTGAGCCGTGAGGCCTTGCCGAAAACCGCGTTGACGTTCGACGAGCGTTGTGCGCTCGGGGCACAGGAAAGCAAGAGAATTCTGGAGATGCTGCGCGGAAAGATGGATGCCCGAAAGCAGGGAAGGCCAGATATGCCCTTGAACGAACAGCTTGCCAATCTCCGGGCGTTGGGGGTGGAGCAGTGAGTACAGCGCAAAACCCGATAATGTCGGCTGCATGGGCGGACTTCATCATGTGGTGCGAGGAACAGCCCGAAACAGTAGCCGCGTTCAATGCCGAAACAGGCCGGGCATACATGAAGCCGAAACCGCCCATCGAAGCCATGATTGACGACGCTACAGGCAAAGCTCAGGACGACGCTTTCGCTTTTGCCCGGTGGGTTACTGAGAATCATTGGGGCATGGAATACGCCCCGGAAGCATTCCGCGAAGAATGCGAGAGAAGAGACAGGGAGGAAGGAAATGGCAGAGCCTAAATTTAAATGGGAAAGCGTAGGCGTTATACATGTATGCCCCTTTGGTGCTTTGATTGGTGAAGATGGAAAAGAATTCTGGGCATTTCCCGCAAGTTCAAAAAAATTAATATTTCCTCCCATGACTCTCAAAGAAGCGAAAATAAAATTTGAACGTATAGCACGCAGAAAAGCGAAAATAATGCTCAAAAAAGCAAAGGAAATTCTCGAAAAGCTGGGGGATGCATGATGGAAACCGTACGCCTTGAGCTACCTATCCCGCCGCTCGTCAACCACTACTGGCGGCACATTACCATCAAGGGCACCCCAAGAACGCTCATATCTGCCCGTGGACGCGATTTTAGAAAAAACGTGATGCAGATTGTGGGTGATGAAAAGAAGGCTCTAAAAATCGATTCTCGCGTCAAAGTCAATGTGGTTGTTTGCCCGCCAGATCGCCGTAAGAGAGATATTGACGGGTATCTGAAAGCCCTTCTTGATTCCCTTACCCACGCCGGGGTGTGGCTGGACGATGAGCAAGTCGATTCGATTTACATCACACGCGGAGAAGTGGTGAAGGGTGGAAAGGCTGTTGTCGAGATCCTGCCGATGGAGGTGTGAGCATGGCTGAGAATGAACGGAAATTGCTGTGCGGGTGGAAGTCCATCACAGCCTACACCCGAGTTAGCCGCCTCCTCATGATCCGCTACGCCTACCCCGTCCACGACTGCGACAGGGCAACTCATCACGGGTATGGCGTCTGTGCTTACACCGACGAGCTTGACGCCCACAGGGAGGCTATCAAGCATGGGAAAGCCTAGCGGAAGCAGGTTGTGGGCGTATGGGTGCGTTGGCGTCGTGTTGATTATCGCGGCTGCGGTTGGGGTCATAAGCAAGGCAATGGGGTGGTAATCATGGAAAATCTTTGTGGTTTGGCAAGTGGGAAAGTAAAACCCATGACAATCAAATTCAAACGCCTTCATCCTGACGCCGTGACCCCGAAACAGGGGTCGGAATGGGCTGCGGGGTTCGACATTACCGCGATCAGCCGCAAATGGCTTCCCGATGAAGCCTGTTACGAATACGGTACCGGGCTTGCTATTGAAGTCCCCAAAGGATTCGCCGCCCTCCTGTTTCCCCGTTCGTCCATTTTCCGGGTTCCGCTCCAGCTCTCCAATTCCGTGGGCGTGATTGACGCTGATTACCGTGGGGAAATCAAGGCAAAGTTCAGGCGTACCGATGGAGGCGAGCCGCTTTACCAGCCCGGTAACCGCATCGGACAGCTTGTTATCATCCCCATTCCGTCAGTCCAGTATATCGAAGCAAAGGAACTTTCACCATCCAAGCGTGGAACAAACGGCTACGGAAGCACGGGAAGGTAAGCATGAGAAAACGCGCCAAGCTGGACTTTGAACGCAGGGGCGGGTTGACCGCTATTGACGATGCGGCCTTTGCCCGGATTCTCCCTATCATCCACCAGTACATGCCCCGCATCCATCTTTCCATGTCTGCCATTGAAATCAGGGCGCATCTGGACGCTATTCTGTATCTGTCCGTTTTCTACTGTCCTTGGCGCAAAATCAAGAACTACCGCTCCATCTATCGCTTTTATCGGCGGTTGCGCAGCCGTGGCGCGCTTACCATCATTCAAGTCAAAATAGGACGTTCTACTCCCCTCGAAATCATCCGTCCACGTAAGGAAGTCCGGACTGAGCCCAGAAAGCGCAAGTGCCCGCCGTGCCCCAAGTGCCATCAGGACGCAATGGTCTGTTATCACACCAAGAAAAAATATGACGATGATGGGAACATCCGCATGATTGTCAGGTACTCAAAGTGCTCTGCCTGTGGGCATACCTCCGTTTTCATTGAGACGAAAAACAACAAATGGTGGAATAATCCAAACTTCGTACCAACATGCTGTTGATTTTTCTCCTCCAGAAGCTCCTAGTATCCAGAAATAGGAGCTTTTCTTATGCAAATTTCTCTTCGCCATTTCTCCCCGGATGAATTCCGTTGCAAGGACGGATGCGGTGGCGGCATTGAGCACATGAATCAAGACTTGCTCATGATGCTTGATGAAGTTCGAGATCGTGCTGGTATCCCGCTGGTATTGTCTTCCGCCTACCGTTGTCCGGCGCACAATCAGGCAGTCGGTGGAGTGGACGATTCCGCCCATACCCGTGGGTACGCCGTAGATATCAAGTGCATCAACTCGCACACCCGTTTCCTGATTCTCCAAGCTGCGCTTGAAGTCGGATTCCGGCGTATCGAACTGGCCCCCACATGGGTTCATCTCGACAACGATCCGAACAAGCCGCAGGACGTCGCCTTTTACCAGCATGGAGGTAAATACTGATGGAAACCACCGTGATTGACTTCATTCTGTCTACCTTGGCGCAGCTTTCTGCACAGTATCCCGACGCGGCATGGATCATCACCGCCCTGAGTGTGCTCATGACTGTGTGCGGCCTATGCGCCGTAGCCACCGTATGGATGCCCGTACCCAAGGAAACAACCGGGGCCTATGCCGCCGTATATCGGTGGGTTCATGCCTTTGCAGCGCACTTCGGGCAGAACAAAGGGGCCGTGGCTGACGGCAAGTCTCCCGCTGTCCAGTCTGAAGTCAAGGCCGTGACCGGGAAGTGAGGGCATGTGTCGAACATTACCGCCGTCATTCTGTCCTTCCTGCAACTTGCTTTACGCCTTCTTGATACGGTGGATAAAGCCGCTGCTGACGATTTTCGGCGGTCTGTTGCTCTTGATGCTTCTGGGGTGCTCGTCAGCAAATTGGGCGGAAAGAACACAGATACCGTCTACGCCCATACTGGCGAGCATCCGAAAAGTGAATCTTGATGGAATCGATGGCGTGTGGATGGACGATAGAGACGCGGCAACATTGGCAGAATGGATTTATGATGTTGAGCAATCAGGAAGGTGAGCATGGTCGCCGGAACAACTTGTCCCGAGTGTACCGACAAGGAAATCAGGGAGCGTCTTGTGCGTATCGAAACGCTCCTTGCATCTGAACATGAACTGAATATCCCCGCCCGCGTAGCATCGCTTGAAGCTGAAAGGGATCAAAGGACGGGTGCATACGCAATTCTCGGTCTTATGTGTTCCGCCCTTGGTGCGGTTATCAGCAAAGTATTTTGGAATTAAAAATTTCCTTGGGCTAGGTAGGCCAGCCGAAAAGGGTATTCCGCGCCCCTGCCCAAGGTTTTCATGCGGGGCCGATAGCGGAGTTGGGAAAATGGATGGACACTTACGCCTTACAACGGGTTATCCTGAAAATGGATTTGCTGCCCGGTGAACGCTATGTCGGAATGGTGCTTGCACTGCATCTCAATCAAAAAACGGGAACCATCCAAGTCCGTCAGAAGACGCTCATTGAGGAGACAGGCTATTCACGAAACACGGTACAAAAAGCCCTTCAACGCCTGATAGCTTCCGGGGTGTTCATCTCGCAGCAAACAGGACGCGCTGCGGTTCTTGCGCTTGGAAATAATACTGGAAATATGGATACCCCAAATACTGGGCATCAGCTACCCCAAAAATTGGGGTATCGGCGCAAACGGAAAGGCGCACCTTTTGATTTGGACACGTCGCTCAGTACGCGAATCGAAGAACTGAACAAACGCGATGAAAAACGGTTCCAGAGGGAACAGAATGAAAGAACTATCTCTGACGCCTAAACAAGCTAGATTTGCTCAAGAGTATCTTGTCGACCTTAATGGGACGCAGGCTGCTATTCGTGCAGGGTATAGTCAGAGAACGGCAAATGAACAGGCCGCACGTCTGTTAACGAAAGCTAGTGTTCAGGAGGCGATACAGAAGGGGCAGCAAGAGAGACAAAAGAGGACTCTAGTCACCGTCGATTATGTCGTTACATCTCTTCGTGAGGTTGCCGAACGCTGTATGCAAAAGGCACCCGTCTATAATACTCGCGGGGAACAGGTTGTTGATGAAGAGGGACGATCCGTTTGGCGTTTCGATTCATCAGGAGCCAACCGTGCGCTTGAACTTCTTGGAAAGCATGTCAACGCCTTTGGCGAACGCAAGGACGATCCTATCGATGAAATCCCTGTAGCGATTCAAGTTCAGGTAGTGAACGGGAGGCGTGGCACATGAATGGCACGCTCGTCATCCGCCCAGAGTTGAACGAACGACAGGCCGAATTTTTGTTCCTTGATGTAAAGTTCAAGAGCTTTGTAGGTGGGTTTGGCAGTGGAAAGACTTATGTGGGGTGCTGTGGCCTTGCTAAGCACTTTTGGGGATTCCCACGCATTGATGCCGGATATTTCGCCCCTACCTATCCTCAAATCCGCGATATTTTTTATCCCACGGTTGAAGAGTGCTTCTACAATTGGGGACTTAGGACTCAGGTCAAGGAAGGTAACCACGAAGTTTTTGTCTATTCTGGAACCACATTTAGGGGGATCATAAAGTGCCGTTCGATGGACAATCCCCAAACAATCGTTGGTTTCAAAATTGGCCATGCGCTTGTCGATGAAATAGACGTTATGCCTGTTGATAAGGCGTCCCTTGCATGGAGAAAAATAATCTCACGTATGCGCTACAATGTCGTTGGTTTGCGCAATGGTATTGATGTTACGACAACGCCAGAGGGTTTCAAGTTCGTCTACAATCAGTTTGTAAAGCAGGTGAGAGAGAAGCCTGAGCTTTCAAAGATGTACGGAATCGTTAAGGCCAGCACATACGACAATGAAATCAACCTGCCTGATGATTACATCCCTTCTTTGCTGCAATCATATCCCACACAGCTTATCGACGCTTACATCAACGGTGAGTTCGTCAATCTCACGTCTGGAACTGTCTATTGTGCCTTCAATCGTCAGTACAATAGTTGTTCTGAGGGTATCCGAGAAGGCGAGCCGCTCTACATAGGTATGGACTTCAACGTGGGGAAAATGGCTTCCGTTGCCCATGTAAAGCGTGATGGGTTTCCCTGCGCCGTTGATGAAATCGTCAATGCCTACGATACACCAGACATGATACAGAGAATCAAAGAACGCTATTGGCGATATGAGGGGGGGAAATATCTGCCAACTTGCCAGATCCGTATCTATCCTGATGCATCCGGCGATTCCAGACGCTCAGTGAATGCCAGCAAGACGGATATTGCTTTACTCCGGGAAGCGGGTTTTGTGGTTTGCGTGAATAGCTCAAATCCCCCGGTGAAGGACCGTATCAACGCAATGAACTCCATGTTCTGCAATGCATTGGGCGAGAGGCGGTACAGGGTCAACCCCGATAAATGCCCTTCATATGCGGAGGCGTTGGAACAACAGCCGTGGGCAAAAAATGGAGAACCGGACAAGACGACCGGGCATGATCATGTAAACGACGCTGCCGGGTATTTCATCGTCAAAGAATATCCTGTTGTTAAACGTGAAGTCTTTTTTGGCAGTTCAATGGGCTAGGAGAAAATATATGGCTGACAACACTGAGTATAGCAAAAAGCACCCGGACTATTCCGAGTCATACCAACGCCGGGGGCTGGCCCTTGACCTGTATGAAGGCGGCAGGCGTGTGGAGGAAAACCCCGCGTATCTTATCCGGCACCCGTACGAGACGCAAAAGCAGTATGATATCCGGTTCCAGCGGGCAACCTACCGCAATTTTGCGGCCCCTATTGTTGACGTGTTCGCCAGCTTCATCAACGAGGGGAGGCCCCCACGCGTATTGCCCGCCAAGCTTGAGGATATGCAGGATAACGTTGACCGTCTCGGCACCAAGGCCAATACCTTCTTTGCCGATGTGACGCGCCTTGCCGCTGCCGGGGGCATCAGGTTTGTGCAGGTTGATGCGGAGCCGCAGGCGGGCATTACACAAGCCGAAGCGGAAGAAGCCGGGCGCAGGCAGTGGCCTTATTTCATCTCCCTTGATCCCACGGACGTATGGGATTGGGAAATCGGCGCGGACGGTTTGGATTGGGTTGTCATCCACGGCGCAGGTATGGAGGGGAATGCACCATTCACCAAGGGTACGCGCTACGAAACCTTGACCGTGTGGACGCGGACGGAATGGACGCGCTACAGGCGGGAAACGGATTCCACGGCAAAGGCAGGCACAAGCCTAGGATGGAAAGAGTACGATAGAGGGATAAACCCTTCCGGGCTGGTGCCCATCGTTCCGTTTACGTTTGAAGATACGGCGGGTTCCATCATGTCCGGCGTCCCGGCAACGGATGACGTCCTTTCGCTTGTTCTTCGCATTTACAGGCGCGATTCCGAACTGGATAAGATGCTGTTCGACCGGGCCGTCCCTCTGCTCAACGTCAATGGCCTAAGCAAAGAGGACTGGGCAGATTTTGTCGTGGGAAGCTCTAACGCCCTCATGAGCACGGACCCGGGCGGCATCACCGCGCAGTATGTGGAATCCACGGGAACCTCCTTTTCGGCGCAGACTGAATTTTTGACCCGTGACGAGAACTCGGTGCGTGAAATCGCGCTCCGCATGATCCGTCCGCAGTCCGGAGTAGGGGAGTCCGCCGAATCCAAACAGCTTGACCGTCAACAGCTCGATACACAGCTTGCAAACTTCGCCCGCAGGTGCGCCAATGCTGAGGCGCAGTGCTGGAAAATCGCGGCCCGATGGATGGGACTGGACGATAGCGACATTTCCACGCCCTATACAGAGAATTACGATGTTGAGGCCGCAGGGGATGCGATTGTCTCCGCTCTGGTATCTCTGAACTTGCAAGCTATCATCTCCAAGCAAACCATCAGGGACACGTCCGCAGTCAAGAAGATGATGCCCGAGGGATGGAATCCCAAAGAGGAAGAGACGCGGTTGCAGCAAGAGCTTGGAAGCACGAGGGGAGCTTCTGGAACTTTGCGTTTGCCGAATCTTCTTGGAGGGACGGGAACGCAAGGCATGAATATTTAAAGATAAAGGTACGGTTCGCGCCGTGCCTTTTTACTTCCAATGGGTTGTGATGTTTGGTAGAATGTAGGGCAGGGGGAAGAATGATAATGGATAATTTATTACATGATACTGTAGTTTGTGCAGTTATAGGAAGTGGTATCGGATGTATTCTTGTTTTTATATTTGTTATTTGTATATCAATACGTAATAAAATTGATATAATTAAGAAAAATAATATGTTTACACCTCTTAGTAGTGTTGTTGTAGAATATCAAAATCCAAATGGAACAATAGAAAGCCGTTTACACGTATACAGGGGTAAGGGTAAATATAGAACCTGCGTTATTACATACAACCTAGGTAAATCATGAACAACAAAGAACACCGTGAGAAAATCGAAAGCTGTGCTCAAGCCCTAGCCGATGCCGTCAATGGAGCCATTGCGGATGGTATGATTGTCAACGTCGATTTTGATGTAGCCTCATATCTTGGAAGTCCTGACAGGGTGGTTGCATCCGTGACCTGTAAGCCGAGCGTTGATCGCATTCTGTTCTCCGATGAAAGCGCGGGGTGCGAAAGCTGTGGGCACTGGTCTGTTCTCACAGGGTGCAAACTTGGCGTTTCCGTGCGTGGAAGGAAGACCGATGGCGATTTCAAGTGCAAGCTCTGGGAGGAAAAAGACTATGAACGATATTGACCTTGCCAAAATTGAACGGCTAGAGAATGATGCCAATTGTAATGTAGAGAATATATATGTTCAAAGCATAGAAGATGTTATGATGTCGTGGGGTAGAGAATGACCCCTCAAGACCTCGCTGAACTCTACCTTCTCTCCCGTTCCCTTTGGTGGCGGCATGAACTCGGCTTGCTTTCCGATCAGGCCGTGTCGGAACTCATCAAAGTGCTGCGTTCGGCACGTGCCGGAATCGTGGCGCAAATCGAAGCCGAAGCTCAAGGTCTGGCCTCCATTTCGGAGTGGACGAGGGAAAGGAATGACCAGATTTCCGCATGGATTGACGATGTTCTTGCGGGCACATCGGCAAGCGTCACCAGCTACATTTCCGAAGCGTCCGTAGGCGTGGCCCTTGCGTCCGTGGCGACGTACAACAGCATCCTGTCTTTTGACGGGAAAGCAAAGGCGGTAAAGCTGGTTGAAGGGCTCACACGGGAACAGGTGAAGCAATTCTTCCAAGACCAGCCCCTAGGCGGGAAATTACTTTCCGATTGGGTGGGCAATGCCTTCTCGACCGGGGCGCGGGATTCCATCCTTGACGCCATCCGCGAGGGCGTGGTCATGGGTGAGGGATACCGCAAGCTCGTCAAACGTGTCATGACGGCGGCTGATGCGGGGTTCTCCATTACTCAACGCGAGGCCACAACCTTAGTCCGAACGTACGTTCAGAGTGCCAATACAGGCGCACAAGAAGCGGTTTACGAGCAGAATGAGGGAATAATCAAGGGATACAAGCGCGTTGAGACGCTCGATAACCGTACATGCCGAATCTGTGCGTTGGCAGATGGAGCCGTGTATGGGAAAAACGAGAAACGTCCGGAATTACCTGCTCACCCCAACTGTGTCATAGGTGAAACGTCCATCTTTGCCCCTGACTATATCGCTGCATTTGTCACCTCCTATAGCGGCCCGGTATTCGAGATTACTTTTTCCAACGGCACACGGGTCACCACTACCGGAAATCACATGTTCTTGACAGACAAGGGCTTCACCCCCGCGAAGTCTTTGAACAAGGGAGAAAATGTATTCTGCGGCTCCGGAAAAGTCGTCTCTGGTGGAGTTTTTCCCCCAGATAATAATGGGCAACCAACCAGAATTGATAAGATAGTCGATGCGTTTTCTAAATCTGAGGGAGTGAGTTCCGTAAGAGTGCCAACATCCCCCGAATATCTCCACGGCGATGGGGAATTCTGTCAAGGCTATATCGATGTTATAGCGCCCGATTGCCTTTTGAGGGGTGATCACGAGACCTTTTTCAATGAGTTTTTGGGCGAGAATTTTTTCTCCAAAGCTCTTGATAAGACCTTTTCTTTCGATACCAAGCGCTATTTTCCTCCTATGTTCTTCGGATTGTGGCTTGCCTCTAACTGCCATATGAGCGGCAGAAGTATTCTTGATGTTTTCCTGTCTGGTTCTACCGGATGCCATCATCCTGTTGGCCTCAGTATTAGTCCTTCTGGAAACGCCTGCTTCAATGAGAATAGATTTAATGACGATTCTCTCGGTATTATACCTTCTTGCAAGTTCCCTTTCAGAAGTTCCATTAACATACGAAAAAATAAGTTCTTCTCTGGGGATTCTTTCTCCAATTTTTCCGGTGGGCAATCCCATTTCCTTGATACGCCTAATAATAGTATTGGTAGAAACGCCGAATTTCTTAGCTATTTGAGAAAAACGTTCATAAGCAAAATACCGTTTACGCAAGTCGTCGGTATCAATATCCGTTCTTTTTCTGGGCATATGTATGACCTCCAAACAATAAGTTCATTATATCAAGTGAACGGAATAGTTACAAGCAATTGCCGAGGCGTATATGTACCGATCTTGAAAACATTTCGAGAGATTGGGTTGAATATAGACGAACTTGAGGAAGTTGCGAGGCCGTGGACTATCCGAGAGCAGGGGCCGATAGGTACGGGCGGTCGAAAAATCCTGAACTTCGGCACCACGAAAGAGAATTTCGGCGGCTGGTGGGAATCCCTCTCCGCAGAAGACAAGCTGAAAACCAGTGTCGGACCAGTGCGTGGAAGGTTGCTTCAAGAGGGGCTAGTGCGATGGGAAGACCTGAGCGATAAGCGCACAGGGTTGCCGTACACGCTGGAACAGTTGGGGTTTGACGAACAGGGAAATCCGTTGCGCTAGTGGCTCTTGACCTTCCCAACAGGAAAATTTATCTTCTAGAGAAGAAGGGCGGCAAGTGCGCTAACACTCACCGCCCCGTGTGGGGCACGTCCCCCGTGATTCAGCATCACAGTTTTGCGCCCCGGTAGGTTCGCTCCCTACCGGGGCAACTGCGTTTTTAGAGGTTCAGCAAGCGAACCACCACAGCCGCAAGAACGCTCGCCAGCAAGCCAACGAGAACGTCCCGGAGGAAGCGTTTCATGGGGATACCCTCCTTTCGGGAGAGGTTGCCCCACATCCCTATCCTACAAAATCACACCTCCATCCGCAATCAATATCCCCCGTGTCAGACGATGCGGGGGATTTTTTTGTGCCTTTTCGTATTTCGTACCAACATCACGTTGTTTTTTCCTCTCCAGCCTCGTCTATTCTGAGCAGTTACGCGGCACGAGCCGCAGCGGTGGCGTGAAGCCGAGGCAATGAATCCGGCGTGATGCCGCAACAACGAACCGAGAAGGAAAAGATGAAACTCAAGCTCGATGACAACGGCAATGCGGTTTTGCAGGAAGGTATCCCTGTATGGGTAGCCGATGACGGCAAAGAAATCCCCTACAATGTCCCCGATCTCGTAGGCAAGCTGTCCGCTGTGAATGCGGAATCCGCCGGACGCCGTAAGGAACTGGATGACCTCAATGCCAAGTTCAAGCTGTTTGAAGGGCTTGATCCGGAGAAGGCTAAGGCCGCCCTTGAAACTGTAGCCAACCTTGAAGCCGGGAAGCTTATTGATGCCGGGAAGGTGGAAGAGTTCAAGGCGCAGGTTGATCAGGGATGGAAAGTCAAGCTTGAAGATAAAGACAAGGCTCATGTGAAGGAAATTGAAAAACTCACAGAAGCCTTGGATAGCAAGAACGCGGCGATTCGTAACCTCGTTGTGCGGGGTGCTTTTGAAGCAAGTACCTTTTTGCGAGAAAAAACTACCCTTCCCGCTGACATGGCCTATGCCGCTTTCGGCAAACATTTCGAAGTGAAAGAAGAAAACGGCGAACTTAAAGCCGTGGCATCCCTCGACGGTCAGCCCATTTTCAGCCGTTCCAATCCGGGAACATTCGCTTCTCCGGAAGAGGCTATCGAAGCACTGATCGAAAAGTATCCCTACAAAGAACGCATTTTGCGGGACACCATGCCCGGCGGTTCCGGTGCGACCAAGCCTAGCTTTGTAAGTGCAGCTAAGAATCCGTGGGCAAAAGAAAGCTGGAACGTAGGGGAACAAATGAAACTTTTTAGCGTTAATCCGGCCCGCGCCAAAGCGTTGATGCAAGAAGCTGGCGTCCCGATTCCTGCGGGCCTCTAAGGAGTATTTATGGCAGTTCAGAGCGGTTCTCAGGTTTCCACTCGTCTCTCCGATGTACCGATTGTACCGGAGATTGCGACCGCAGCCATCATTCTGCGTTCGCTTAACAGCAATGCGTTCGTCAATTCCGGGGTTATGATCCGTGACCCGGAAGCCGACGCCTTTTTGACCAACAACCTCGGCGGGAAAACTTTTGCGCCTCGCTATCTCGGCCCGCTTGCCGATGATGAGCCGAACATTTCCTCGGATGACCCTTCCGAAAAGTCCACGCCCAAAAAGATTACGGGCGGGAAAAATAAGGCTGTCAGGCAAAGCCTCAACCAGTCGTGGTCTTCGATGGATTTGACCAATACCTATTTGGGGTTGGACATTACCACGGCGATCACCAATCAGATCGGCGATTACTGGAATACCCAAGAAAACAAAAGACTTTTGGCTTCTCTTAAAGGGATCATCGCCGCAGATCTGGCGACAGGTAGTCCCGTCATGACCGTAGACGTTACGGGGAAGACGGGCGCTGATGCGCTGTTCAATGCCGAAGCATTTATCGATGCTCAAACCACGATGGGGGACATGGCGTCCTCTCTGACTGCTGTAGCCGTACACTCTACTGTGTACGCCACCATGAAAAAACTTAACCTGATTGACTTCATCCCCGCTTCTGAGGGGAGGGTGGAAATTCCCACCTATCAAGGCCTTACTGTCATTCAGGATGACGCCATGACCTATGTTCCTGCGGTCACTGGCGATTCTCCTTCTCCTGCTAAATATTACACCTACCTGTTCGGACGGGGCGCGGTAGCTCTCGGCGTGGGCACTCCGAAGACCCCCTTTGCTATCCATCGTGATGAAGCTGCGGGCAATGGCGGCGGTGAAGAAATCGTTCATTCCCGCCTTGAATGGATCATTCACCCGCAGGGGTTCAGTTTCGGTCTGGAAGAGACGCCTACCTTGGCGCAGCTTGAAACGGCAAGCAACTGGACTCGTCAGTATGAGCGCAAGCGCATTGCCCTTGCTGCCCTGATTACGCAGGGCTAGGAGGCGTCTTTATGGCGAAAGAAAAAGAATCCCCTGAGCAGCCTGTAGAGGAAAAGATTCCGCCTCAGCAAAGTAAGGAATCAGGTAAAGCCGAGCGCATGAGCGAAAGAACACCCAACCAGCAAAATATGTATATTTCTGAACTGTTGCGGAAAAAGGCACAGGGTCAGAGCATGGATGCCTTGCGGGGTGAAAACCAAATGCTCAAAGCAAAGCTCAAAAGGCTTGAATCAGGACAATAAGACATCAAGGTCACGAGCACAGGCCCACAGCAACAGCACTCCTTAACGCCTAGCGTCTGAGCTTGACCACGGGCGGGGCACAGCCTCCCATGTCCCGCCCGGAATCAAGAACGAAACAAAGGACAAAGATATGTCGTATGAAACGGTTGAACTCAATGTCACGAAGCTTTCCGAGAACAAGTATCGGGACGGGAACAAGGTCTATATCGTCGCCAACTTGATTGAGCGGGCGAAAGAGCTTGAGCCGTTTGACTTGCCTCTGATTGCCCTCAACGCCAGTTCCAACGTTTGGCACCCCGTTTCTTGCGCATACGATCTTGCCCGCAAGATGAAGCGGGTTCAGCAAGCCGATCTGAATTGTCCAATTGTCCTTGATGAATCAGGGTTCGTCATGGACGGATGGCATCGCATCGCAAAGGCTCTTTTTGAAGGCCGGGAAACCATCAAGGCGGTACGGTTTAAAGAAACGCCACCCTGTGACTATGTGGAAGCAGAGTAGGGAGGGAATATGGAAGATAAAAAGCTGGCTCCCGGAACGGTGGAAATCAACATTGGTGGGTGCAGCGATAAAGGGCATCCGGTGCCTGTGAAGTCTCTTACGGTCAATGGACGCAGTATTCCTTTCTTGATGGATTCTGACTTCATTCTCCGGATTAGGGGCGGTGGCCCGGCTGAAATACAGACCACCCTTTACGCCGAAAGATTTATTACAGCACCTTGGAGCAAAGAATAGCTATGCCTCTTATCGTTGAAGATGGAACCATGCCCGAAGGCGCAAATACCTACGCTTCAGTAGCAGATGCGGACGCTTATCTTTTATCCCGTGGTGTTTCTGATTGGGCCGCGCCGCCGTCTTCCGATCTGGAGCCAGATCCGCAGCTTTCAGCTAAAGAAGCCGCCCTCATCCGTTCCGCCGATTACCTCAACGGTTTGAAGTGGAAAGGAGAAAAAATTGAGTACGATTGGCCTATGGCGTGGCCCCGCGCCGGAGTGCCTACCGGAGTCAAGAACATTCACGGCGTGATGCAGTTCGTCGCTTGTGACACTGTTCCCTCTGCGGTCAAACGGGCATGTATCGAACTTGCCGCGCTTTTCATTGCCGGGGAAGACCCGCTTGCACCCATCGAACGCGGTGGGCGTGTGGCGTCTGAAACCGTTGGGCCTATCTCTACCAGCTATTTTGACGATGCCGCTAGCGAAACCCTGTATCCTGCCGTTTCCGGCCTTGTATGGGCATTTTTGAGGGAAATTCCCGGTCAGTCGGGGAGTATCTCCGGTTTTGCCGAAACGGGGAGGGCATAGCATGGGCTCTTGCATCTACCATCCCGAACTCTCACAAGTCCTTTCCCATACCCATATCCCGGTTGAAGGCGGCCCCAAGTACTGGACTGTCTACCTGTGGACGAACGGGAAGGCGTTGCAAAAGGCGAGGGATTGCCACGGTGATAAATGCTCAACCGCCGTCAAGGGACTCACGTGTCCCGAGTCCTTTACCCTGTGCCGGGATGGAACGGTGGATGCCTCTGACGAACTTGGGGAGATCCATTTCGCGGTTGGGGAATGGGATGAAGAGATTGTTTCCCATGAGTGCCAGCACGCTAGCCAGCAATGCCGCCGTGTGTTGCAGATAAACCCCGACGCCAGCGTCGATGAAGAGGAACGCCTGTGTTACCTGACGGGGAAGCTCACAAAAGCCGTGTACAGGTGGCTGTGGAGGCTAGACCCTGATATGTGGTGGGCTTACCGATGAATCCTACAGCACTTGCTAAAAAAGCGGATAAGCAGTTCAGAAAAAATGGACAGGCCATGACCTTCATTCAAGAGAATGAGAGTGAACAGCCAAATCCAGACACGGGGCAACCCGAAGTCGAGACAATACCCACAGAGTTCTATGGGTTGTGGGACACCATCTCTCTACAGGAGATTGGAACGCTCATCCAAGTTGGCGATGCCGTGATTTGGGCTGGAGGCTTGGCAATCCCCAAGCCTGACAATACCGACTGGATAGATGTTGACGGGGAAGCGTGGAATATCGTTGATGTAGAACCCACAAAACCGGGTTCTATCCCTATCGTGTACAAAATATATGTTCGGAGTGCGGGAAGTTCAAAGGGATATAAGCGATTAGGGAGAAAAGCCTAATGCCCGTTGAAGCCTACGAATACCGCATCCAAGAAATCCGTCGCAGGATCAAGGAACTTGATTCCGTCATGACGGACGATGTGAACAAGTTTGAGAAGATATTACAGGAGCAAGTTCGGCTTACCATTGAGGGGGAAGCCCTCCTCATCGTCAAGAAAGTAATCTCAGAAGTCTTTGTCCGCATCGTCATGCGAACGCCTGTCGATACGGGGCGGGCGAGGGCTTCATGGCAATTCGCCGTCGGAACGGCACCATCGGGGGTTGCTCCGGACAAAGAGTATCCCGAACTCAAAGATAAAGAAATTTCAGAAACTCAGGTGCGGGCGGCTGTCGCTTCTGCTCTTGAGGAAATATCGGTAGCTCCTGCATCTGTTTGGTTTATCTCAAACAATCTTGAGTACATCGAAGCGCTAGAGGCGGGATGGTCAAAGAAGCAGGCCCCTGCGGGCATGGTTTCGTTGACTCTCAGAGAAATGACCCGGCAACTTGAACAGGAACTTGGAAAAGCATGATTCGGCTCGACCTCATACGGAAAGCTTTTGACAACGCCATGCTTGCGCAGATGAAGAAGCTTTTGCCGGGCACCCCGACACCGTTCGTTTGGTTGGGGCTTAACGTCTCTTCAACGCCTGACTTGTCCAAGCTGCATATCATAACGGGTTTCAATCCGGGGGAATCCTCAACACAAGAACTCGGTGGCCCCGGTTCTCTCGCTATCCGCGACGGCGTGTACATCATCACGCAATCCCTACCGCAGGGAATGAACGTTGATGAAGCGTGGAGAATTGCCAGCGGGCTAGAGAGCTATTTTTGGCAATTCATCAGGGAAACCCCCTTTTACACTGGCGAGTGTTGCGTATGGCTTGATGTGCCCTCTACCGCCAACAGGGCAACGGACCCCGATCAGGGACGTTACCTCATTTCTACAACCATTCCGTGGTATACCGCCTATTCGGGCGGTGCAAAGGAGTAAACGATGTCGCAGTACTGCCCCACTGTGCAGAAATCGAACGTCCAACGGGCGTTTGCGATGATTGAGACGGTTCCGGGAGAGTTGGAAAAACCGACGGCTTCCGGTTTTGTGGCCCCGGCAGGCCGTGGTTCCATTTCTCAAGCACCCACATATACGGATTCCCCCGAACTCTCCAATACGCTTGACGTAGTGAGCCAATCCAGAGACGCCATGCCGCCCGGCGATTGGTCTTTGCCGATGGTGGCGCGGCTTGCTGCCAATGCCGGAGCACCACAGGGGGACGCCATGTTTCATGCGGCACTTGGCAAGCTTGATACTTCGGTATCCGGCAAGCGCGCCTATAAATTGGATACCTGCCGACCCACGCTTTCCTTGTGGCTCCAGAATGATGAAACCGTACAGTTCATGAGCGGTTGTACCGTGGAGTCCTTGGAATGGGCCGTAGATCGTGACGGATTGACCATCTTTACTTTCTCCGGTCGTGGAAGAAGGGCAGGGATTGTTGGCGTTGGGGAACTGGCGGAAGCCCCTACTTCCGCTACCGTCAAGCTTGAAACAGGCCAATCGATGGCTTTTTCCATCGGGGGCTATATCACCAACAGAACCAAACAAGACGGAACAGAATACCAAATCACCGCCATTGATACGGCTACGGATACTATCGTCCTTGATAGTGCCCCTGCGGAGTGGGTTGCTGGTGAAGAGATTGGTCCGTGGCTTCCTGTGGCTGACTCCATCGGTAAAGAGGTCGAAAACAATAGCGTCATTTTGCTTATCGACGATGTAGAAGGGAAAATGCGCCCTTCTACCTTTACCGCGTCCCTTCCGACACAATTCCTTGAAGAGATCGGGGATCAATATCCCGGAGAAAGCGCCGACAACAAACGCTCCATCACGATGGACATGAGCGTCTATTTCCGCCGTGCCGAGGCTGTACGGTTTGGGCAGGCCCTTGAGGGCAAGACCCTCTCCGTAAAGCTCAAGGCGAAAAACGAGAATGGCAGTATCGAAGTTGCCATGCCCCGCGTTCGCATCTCTTCGCCGACCATTGGGGAAGATGACGCCGTTTTGACCCTCGACAGTTCGGGTACGGCTTTGGGGCTTACTGGCGAAGATTCCTTTACCATCACCATTACCAAGGCGGGCATCTAATGGCTCTTACTGTGCTCACGAAAAAGTTTGCTTCCCGTACTTTCAGGCTCGATCTTACCGCTGACGGTTCCGCTTATTTCGTCTGCAAGCCCATTGTAGGCTCAAAACAGAACGAAATCGCTAAAAAGGTCATGGCTGAATACGCTTTTGACGCACAGATTGCAGCATTCAAGATACTTCCTGCACTGCTTGAAGCGCATATTGTCGGTTGGGAAGGGTTACAAGACGTTTCCGGAAGTACGGTTCCCTATTCAAAAGAAATGCTTTTGGAATTGTGTGAACATGATTACGAATTCATGGAAATGCAGTTGAACCGCATTCGGCGCATTGCCCGAGAAGGGCGGCTGGAAGAAGAAAAAAACTGACGGAGTGGGCAGCGTGGCAATTTGCCGAGCGGCCCACGTGTGACGAATGCCGATGGATTTATAAGGAAAAACAGGATTGTTCATCCTGTACCCGCTTTCAACCGCTTTCCCCACGTTCTGAAATCGCCGTGGAACGGTGGGCGTTCCTTCGTCAACACGGTGCGGGCATAGATACGTGGGCGGGAATCCCGCTTCCTATCAGATATGAAGCCCTCCGCGCCGAGTGTGACCGTTTCCCTGATTCAGAAGAACTTTTTTGGCGTATTTCCCTGTTGGACAGGCTGTTTCTGGAAGAACAGGCGAAAAAACGCGAGAAAGAAGAGAAAAAGAAGTCCAAAAAATAAGGGGGAGTTGGTAGCTCCCCCTCGACCCGGCGTAGCAGCGCCGGATCACGGCCCTATACGGGAATCGCGGCCCCCGTATAGGGTATCCGCGATCCCTGTCTAACTTGGGAGTGCGGTTAGGGGTATGATTATCATATGCCGCGTCCCCTCCAGATTTGTCCTGTTTGCGATACCTATTCTCTCCGTTGTTCCGAAACTCGCCCTGATGAGACGTACCTAGGGCATTATCTTGAAGCCTCACGGCGTTCGATATGGATATGTCGAACCTGCGGGGCTCGTTTTGTGCTTGATACCCCGGAAGGGAAGTTGACCAGAGTTCAGGACAGTCCGTCTTATTCTTACAGAAACACCTATCCATGTACTATGGATAGGTAAGTAATTATCCATAGTTGAATCATCATTCCTCCAGAAGTTCCGGCATCCCGCCGGGCAAAAACTTTTGGAGGTTTCTTATGGGTATGGACGGTCTCGTTCCTACTTTTTCCGTCAATGGCGACGGGAACGGCTACAATGGCGGCGGTTGGGGTGATGCGGTAGGCGCGTTTGCTGGCGCGCTTATCGGCTCTTGGTGGGGCAACGGCTGGGGTGGTGGCTTCGGCAATAGCGGCGGGAACGGCGGTTGCTGTGGTTCCGCCCCCTCCGCCCCCTCGGTGGTCATTGCTGGCGGTGCTGGTGGGTGTGGTTCTACTGCGGAACTTGACGCTTTGACGGGCCTTCAGGCCAGCGTCAACAGCCTTGGCCTCCAGTCTCTTCAAGGCCAGAACACGACCAATATGGCGATGTGTCAGGGATTCTCTGGCGTGGTTGCGGCTGACAATGCCAACACCGCCAGCCTGATGAACGCCACTACACAGGGTTTTGCGGGCCTGAACACCGCCATCATGACGGGCGATCAGGGGATTCAGCAATCCCTGTGTCAGGGCTTCAACGGCCTGAATACTGCCGTGCTGGTCAGTTCCAAAGACGCCGCTCTCCAGAATTGCCAGTCCACCAATCAGTTGACCAACGCCATCGATTCGTGTTGCTGCACGACCCAACGCACCATTGCGGCGGAAGGTTCGGCAACTCGCGCTCTCGTGTCTCAGCTCGATCGTGAACGCCTCTTGACGCAGATCTGCGATCTCAAGAGCGAAAATTCCAGCCTGAAGAACCAGAACTTCACCACCGCCGCCATTTCCGCGCTGGGCTCTCAGCTCCGTACCGAAATGCAGCAGAACACCCTGAACATCATCGGGCACATGGCGGTTATCCCGCGTCCCACTTCCGGCACTGCTACGGCTGCGGCCTAAGGGGGGGGTGACCTATGGCTATGCGCTATATGATGGGTTCGGAACGTGGTGACGGTTACAGCCGTAGCGGAAGCCGTTCTTCCCACGGTGGCGAGTATGGCGGGGGCCGCTATGAAGCGCGCCGCCTTCCCCCGCGCAACCGTTACGGGGAGTTCCGCCGCCGTCGCAGCCGCCGGGAATACAATGACGGCATGGGCCGTTATGAGTTCGGTGACGACTACGAAAATCGCCATTACCGCGAAGACGACTGGGATCGCTACGGTTACGACGAGCGCCGGGAGCCGTACTTTGAAGATGAAGAACGCGAACGCCGTCGCGAACGTCACCGCCGTATGATGGATGAATACGGGGATGACGGCGACGGCTATGACTAGATGAGGCTCAAGGACATCAAGAAGACCTTGAAGAACCTGACCAAGGATCTCGGAGCGGCGGTGATTATCTACGGGAAACGCTGATTTTTGAACAGCATACCGTGGATAACCCACCCCCGACATGGCCGCCTTATCTAGCGAAGGGCGAATATTGGGGCATCGTTGAAATGGAATACGGGGAAGCGAAGAAGGCCGTAGAGGGCTTCAAAAACGGCTCCATGTCCATCTGCGATGCCATCAAGGAACTTGGGCACGTCGCTTCTGCGGCGGCTCAGGCCCGCGCCCATTTGATGAAACTCTCTGAAATGCAAGACCTTCCTGAAAAGGTAAAGGTGTAAATATGAGCAATAAGTTACCCCTTCCAGCGCGTTTCTCTGACGATGCAATGTCGTATTCGCTCGTGTACATCCCCGGACTCCCTGCGGATACAGATCCCCGGTATTCCGTTGAGCCCAATGTGACCAGCATGAGGCCCATAGGTCGGAACGTCCAATCCGTGAATATCACGGGAAAAGGCAAGATGATCTTCACATGGGTCTTAATGGAGCAGCCCGCCAAACCGGGGACGACAACCCCGGCCCGGCAGTATCTCTTCTTCCGGCTCTCGGATAAGCCTATCCCCTTGGATTTGCTCAAGCCTGGAGACATGATTTGCTACGCTGCTACGCCAAAACACGTCACTACAGATCCCGCTCAATGCTTTGTCGATTCCCTGTTTGGTCAGGTTTCGGCAGACGCACAGGCGGAACGTCCCCGTGACACGTGGGCAAGCGAACTGTTCCAGCCCCCACAGGAGCAGGAAGAAACGGAAACGGCCCCTCAATCTGAGATGCGGATTTCTGAACCCAACGGACAGGAAAACCATCAGGAGGAAGGGGAATGAGCGAAGAAACCACCGTCGACCACGTCTTTCGGCGCATAGAGCAGGATGTAGAACGTATTCTTGACCGTGAACCGAGTTCACGGGGTGTCCTTAATCAGGTCATCCAAGAAGGCGCGCCTATGTTCATGGCCTACAAGATGCGTGGTCGTGTCCCTTCGGTTGACGCTCTGGAAAGGGTAGCTACCAAGTTGCTTGCCATCGTCGTAGCAACGGAAGAAGCGAGACGATGAACCAACACCCCGGAGGGTTCACATCCTCCGGGGTTCTCAAGGATATTCGATATGCTACAATCATTTTTTTTGATGCGTAGAGTTCCTATACTGGTTCCCCCTTTTGTAAAGACCGCACCGCAAACCGCGTTGGGCGATGAAAAAGCAAAGAGGGCATCGGTACAATCCCTCTCTTCCCAAAAGGCAATAAGGCGTTCTGCAAAGAGAAAGGTCAAAAACAATGCCGACGCCGGATGATTCTGTATCCCCCAACGTCTTGAATCGCCCGTATCTGTTATGTGCTCTTTGCGCCCTGTGGATTCCGGGAAAAAGTCAGGAATCTAGGAACAATGACGCGGGGATATGTTCAAGAAAGAGGTGGCCTGAGATGAAGACAAGGCCGACAGACGGATGCAGGGAAGGTATCAGGCCAATGGGGGCGGCATGACGCAAGACGAGAGAAAGCTTGTTGAGGTGCTTCTTTCCATCGACGCCGCATTACCTCACGATTTCCCCTTACCCGAAGACGCACCCCGACCAGCATGGTGTCATCTTTTTATGCTGCATTTTGGAACGGAAAAAGGCGAATGCTGCGGGATATGCCCGGAATTAAGCGAGGTAATGGTACAAGCCCTTGATAGGGTATATGAGAAATCAGGCTCCTGAATGGAGCCTTTCTTTTTTCGGAAGACGCAAACTTTCGTACCAAAATCTTCTGGTTTTTTCCTCTCCAGCCGCGTTGAATCTCTCTCGATATCCGGTGTCCGGTCGCTGATGTGGTTCTTCTCTGTTACATATTAGCGGCGCGGACACATCAACCATCTAACAGAGAGTTTGTGTATGTCCGAAATGCAGATTTTCGAGAAGGCTGAGTTTGGGAAGGTTCGGGTTGTCGAGCGCGAGGGTGATCCGTGGTTTGTGGCTAAGGACGTGTGCGAGTGTCTGGAACTTACTGATGTGAGCAAAACCATTTCCCTTTTGGATGACGACGAAAAGGGTACGAACAGTATTCGTACCCCCGGCGGAGAACAGCAAATGCTCGTCGTATCCGAACCAGGCCTGTATTCCCTCATCCTCCGTTCCCGCAAGCCGGAAGCCAAGGCGTTCAAACGGTGGGTGACTCATGATGTCATCCCCTCCATCCGCAAGCGCGGACTGTACGCCACTCCTCAAACCATCGAAGCTATGCTTGCTGACCCCGATACGGCTATCAAGCTGCTTACCTCACTGAAAGAGGAGCGTGCCAAAAGTGCCGCCCTCGCCGCCAAGGTCGAACAGGACGCGCCGAAAGTCCTTTTTGCCGATTCCGTTGCGGCTTCCCGTTCGTCCATCCTGGTTGGGGACTTGGCAAAGCTTCTGGTACAAAATGGCGTGAAGATCGGACAGAACCGCCTTTTTGTCTATCTCCGCGAGAAAGGCTTCCTCATCCAGTCCGGCAGCCGAAAGAATACGCCAACGCAGAGAAGTATGGAGATGGGGCTGTTTGAGGTTAAGGAATACCTCGTTCATAATCCTGACGGCTCCACGAGAACGCGATTTACCACAAAGGTCACAGGCAAGGGGCAACTCTACTTCGTCAAAAAATTTCTCTCTGCCAATACGCCCGTAGCCGCCTAAATTTCCACCTCCCTCCATGCGAAAGCCCTAACCGTCTTGCCCTCCCACGGTTGGGGCTTTCATGGTAATAACAGGGTAGAATCAAATATTATTCATGATTTTATCAAAAAAGTTCTGGCCAATCTTTTGGGGATAGATTGGCGCTACAATGTCTTCAGGCAGGGCCACAACACCCATAGCCTCGCGTAATGTGGAAATATGGTTGTCAGGCGTTATTGGAAAATTGTTTTTGTATATTGAAGCCATGCGCATAGCCATCAAGTATGATTCAGGCATCCATTTTTGCGCGGACAGAATGATGTTGTCAAAATCTTCTTCAGAATGAGGAGAAAGTAATGCCTCGCAAAGAAAAATCGCACCTGCATAGGGACGCTGTACAGGAGCGAATGCGGCAACAAGCTGTTGCCCTATCATTGAGTGAATCAGATCCTTGGGGGTTGAACCTGCATCATTGGGGATGGGATTGTACCCTAGCGCCGATACCATGCCATAGATACAGGTATGTTCCCCTATCGGAGCAAGAAGTCCAAGAACGGTATGGACTGGAGATGGTAGACCCGTCCTAGCCGCAATGACGGGCCATCCTTGTATGGACAGAACAATATGCATAAGCTCGTGGCATATGATATCTTGAGATGGAATATCTCCGGGAACATACTGGAATGTCCATTTATCATCTACGAGTTGTACCCCGCATTGCCTGTATGCTGATTCAAGCGGATGCATGGGGATAGCTTGGATATGATACCCAAGGTATGAATCTATCTTATTGAGTAAATATGCTATTTTTTTGTGGTGGATAAAGTTTTCCATTTGAGCCTCCCTATGGGTAATTGCGCATAGAGGCAGGCTTGTGTCAACGAAAAAAGGCGGCTCACATGAACCGCCTTTTGCTCTTTGGCTTGCTTGTGTTATGCGTAGGCTTGTGCGGCCTTGACGAGAAAGGCCGAACGGGTGAGCCCTCGGGCCTTTGCTTCTCGATCAATAAGATTTCGCATGTAGACGGGCATGGAAATGTTGACCGGAACGATATTCTGATCAAGGAAGTCAAAGTTTACGTCCACCAGCATAAGCATACCGCCCTTTGCACTATCCAGTTGAGCCACGGACTCAAAGGAAGAGGGAACGGGAGGGGTTATATCTTCACCTTCCGCCCACAGTTCGACGGCTTCCTGAATATTGCCGGGAATCTCGTCCAAGGTATCTGCACCGCTGAAACATCCCGGAAAATCAGGCAGAGTGACGCCATAGGCAGATTCTGGATCTTTATGAATAATAGCAATATATTTCATGATAACCTCGACTGAGGGGCCGAAGCCCCTCCCGGTTAGAACTTGATTTTGGATTGTTCCTCAATGTTGTGCAGGGTTCCCGGAGGCAAGTCTTTTTTGGGGTGTGGCACTATAACGACTCTCCCGTCCTCATGCCTTAGTTTCATATGGCTTCCCCTTTGGCTCACTCGGACGAACCCTTCTTTCTCTAGCCTTTTGAGAACTTCCCTGCTGTTCATGTCGTTTTTATACGCAACATGCGCAACAAAGTCAAGAAAAAATGCGTATGTTGCGCATAGAACATTGCTTGTGACAGGGTATGAGAAAAGGCGGCGATGAACTGCCTTTTTCGTATCAAATAATATAAGCAGGTTAGGCGGTTACACCTTGGTGCCAAGAACACTATTCAAATGGAAAATTTTTATTCAATATACTGTTTTAATTCGTATAAATTTAAGTGCTGCATCGGCGCCATCTTCTAGCATTTTTTCTCTTGAAAACTGCGCTGATGCTATAGGCTGTCTATCGTTGCCTTTGCTAGGGCATTACGGCATAATCAAAGCATAAAAAGCAAAATTTCAAGCCATAACCACTGAAAGAGGGCGCGCTATGAATTACGGGATATGGAATAACAAGGGCGGGGTAGGCAAGTCATTTTTATCGTTTACGCTTGCCCTTGAACATGCACATAACCATCCAGATAAAAAGATTATTCTTGCAGATATGTGTCCGCAGGCGAACCTTTCTGAAATCGTCCTAGGGGGCAACGGAAAGGGGAACGCAAATCTTGAGAAAATACTTTCTTCAGGAAGCCAGAGAAGAACTATCGGGGGCTATTTCGACGAACGAATTACGTCTCCCCACAAGGCGACGGGGAATGAAACCAGCTATCTCATCAGCGCATGTGATCACAATGAACAGATTCCCAATAATGTCTATTTGCTGTGCGGAGATCCAAGCTTGGAATTACAGGCTCAAGTCATCAACCAGATTGGAAGCCAAACCCTTCCGGCAGACGCATGGAAGACCGTTCATTTGTGGTTACGTGACCTAATAAACGCGTGCGTGCGTAAGCTTGGCGATCCTGAAGGTGTAACCGTCTTTATAGACTGCAACCCCAGTTTTTCCGCATATACGGAACTCGCTATTGTTGCCAGCGACAACCTGATTCTTCCTTGCTCCTGTGATGGCTCTTCCGCCCGCGCCGTAAAAAATGTTGAAAGTCTCGTATACGGAGCTTCAAATTACTATGCTGACAAAGATTTTTACGGGATGTGCAAAAAATTTGGTATGCACCTCCCGTTAATCCATTCTGTTGTCCTTAATCGTTCAACACAATACAACAAATCGGCAAGTAAAGCGTTCGCCGCCATGTTTGATGAAATCAAAAGGACAGTCGAAGTATTTTTCCAGAAGAACCGTGAATGCTTTGTTTCTGGTGGGCCAAAATTCATTGATATGCCTGACAACCATTCCGTTGCCATTGTTTCTTCACATCTTGGCAAGCCACTCTATGCAATAACCTCTGGTAAATATGATGTCCATGATGTAACCCCACAGATCAACCCTGAACCCCTTGAAAGGTATAAAGAAGCAATTACAGGATTTGAAAAAATCATTTAAGGATAAAACAAAGGCGGCCCCGAAAAGCCGCCTTTTTTGTCAATCATTTCCCGTCAGAATTTACAGGAGCTTTTCCCCCTTCCACCGGAGTGCGGACTTTCCCTGTCCCACGTCGAGCAAGGCCAGCGCGTAGGGCGTTAGATTGTAGTAGCGCAGGGAGTTACCCTTGGCATCGGTACGCCGGGCGGCTTCAAATTCCGGGGCTTTCGTGTCGGGAAGGATCACGCGAAGACGGTCGATGTCCCTGAGCACCTGCCCATGCTTGCGGTTTGCGACTCGGGCCACTTCGAGAGAGGTTGTGACGTAGGCGCGTTCCATGCCTAAGCTCTCCCATTCCCGTTCAACTGCCGCACGATGCCGAGAAATTGGTACCCGGGGTTTTCTACTTCATCAAGAATTGTTGCGGTAGAGATAAGCCCTTGCCGCATCGCAACATCAGATGACACGTATAGAGCATCTATGATTCCTTCCGCAATCATCTTACTTCTGATATAAGTAGGTATATTAGCACGAGTACTGATATGTTCCCCGAGTATTCTAGTAAGCCGTGCGGCATTTCTTCTGAGTGGAGACAACAACCTTTTAACTTCTTCATGGGTTGTCTGCACCTCTGCGATGAACTCCAAGAAAGGCTTTTCGTCTATCACCGGATGCGCTGCACACGGGGAGGGGAGGGCGGCTTGAGGCAATGCCTCAGCCTTCCCCGCATTGACCTGCATGGAGAGCAGGAAATCCCGCGCATCGTCCATGCGAGAGCAGGAGAGTTGCTTATACTCGGCAATATGGAAGTGGCGGTTGAACCGCGTCCAGATTTCTTTGTATGCCCGACGCTGTACGGCCTTGGGCACCATGCCAACCTTGGTGTCCACAATAAGCTTGAGTTCGGCGCGCTGTTCAGGGGAGATCGGGGCGTCATTGAGTGTCACGGGGTGGGCAACGGGCACCCTGTCGCCGTACTGTTCGATGACGTCGAGAACCCAACGGCGGAACGCCTTAGCTACCGGAGTCCGGGCGAACATGGCAAGAAGGTGGCAGCCGCGTAGGGAGAAGATGCGGGCGCGTCCATCAGCCCCGTTTCGGGGCTCTACGGCAATCTCAACCACTTGCGTCATATCTGGAGTGAATTCGTCAGCGTTGTTTCGGTAAAGCCGTGAAACCTGATTTTCACGTCCATACCCAAGAGCGCGGGCGAGTTCGGCGGCGCGAATCCAAGGCTGATTGTCGAGTGTGAGGGGGGAGAAGGTAAACTCGTTGAAGCAGAGGGAAGCGGTCATGATGACCTCCTTTTGGGGGTTGTTCAATTCCCTTCTCAAAATGAAAAAGGCCGGGAGCTTGAACACCGCCCAAAAGCGCGGCCCATACACCTTTCCCTTGCGGGTCTTGTATAATGGATGGACTCCCGGCCCAAATACTGGCTGGATAATACACCACTCCCAAGATGAAAAACATTCTTGACAGGGCATAAAAAATCCGCATCTACGGGCGCGGCATCCGCTTTTGGTCGGCTGTTCAAGGCCGTGGGGATACAACGCCACAGAAACGTGAGAATGTCAAGATACCTACCCCTTGTTCTCTAGCTAGTTTTTCTGTATTGTTTACAAAACGTTATATATTTCCATAGGAAAAAATATGATCACGTCAGTTGTACTCAAGAATTTCGGCCCATTAGAGAGTATCGAATGGGACAATCTCGCCAATATCAATCTTATCCTTGGCGGGAATGGTCAAGGCAAGACTTTCTTGCTCAAGGCTATGTATGCGGCGATAAAAGGTATTGAGCAGAACGGGCGTGGAGATGATAACCGAACCATTTCCGAGATCGTATCCGACAAACTTTACTGGACTTTCCAAGCTGAAAGGCTTGGCGATCTGGTACGAAAACCTATTGAATCACCCCTTAGTTTTTCTATGATGACGGAACAGGGCGGTATTTCTTTCTCGTTTGGTCAGGATACGACAAGAAAAGTTACGGTCACAAACGACACGCTACCAACGGAAACAAACTCCATCTTTCTTCCCGCAAAGGAAGTGCTTTCCTTGCAAAAGATCATTTTGAAGTCGCGGGAACAGGACGCGATGTTCGGGTTTGACGACACCTATTTCGATCTCGCAAGAGCGTTACGCATTTCTACCACCAAGGGGAGAAATCTTACGGCATTTGCCTCTTCACGGGAAAAGCTGCGCGATTTCCTCGGCGGTAAGATTGAGTTCGACCCGCAAAAGGATCGCTGGACGTTCAAGAAGGGAAGTTTCCGTTTTCCGATTGGCACCACTTCGGAAGGTACAAAGAAAACGGCTATCCTAGATACATTGCTTGGGAATAGATACCTCACAACCGATTCCCGGATTTTCATAGATGAGCCTGAAGCAGCCTTACATCCACAGGCAATCAGCGAACTTATGGAAATCATCATGTTACTTTCCGAGTGCGGGATACAGTTCTTTATTGCAACACATTCCTACTTCGTTATCAAGAAGCTCTTTATCATTGCGCTTGAAAAGAATATGTCCATCCCCGTGCTCTCGCTTGGGAACGGAAATGCAGTTTACAACGACATGCTTGACGGAATGCCGAAGAACAGCATCATTGATGAGTCTGTGAGGCTTTACGAGGAAGAAGTCAGGGTATCGTTGTCATGAGGGCTATTCAGACAATTTGCGAATCAGGGATGCATTTTATTTGCGATCCCCGTGACACGTTTTTTGTCGAAAAGTACGCTCAGGATGCCAGACTGCAAGGCGTCAAGGCCGTTGAGTTCATCAGAAGAAGGAAGTCAGGCTTGATCTTTCTGGTTGAGGCCAAAACATCGGCACCGCATCCAGATGGAGAGTCGCCGAATGACTTTATGATATTCATAGATGAAGTCGCACAGAAGGCTATTGACGGCTTTTCTTTACTGTTCAGCGTCATCAATTCAAGAAGAAAAGCCGAGATAGGCGAATTGTTGGCATCAGTCGATTATGCCAAGACTGATTTTTGCTTTGTACTTGTTATCAAAAATCATGAAAAGGAATGGACTATCAACGTCCAAGATAAGTTACGGGAACACTTGCGCCATTTTTGCACAGCATGGAATTGGGGAAGCCGCCCGGTTCTAGTACTGAATGAGGAAATGGCAGCAAAGTGTGGGCTGATTCTGGCACCAACAGATGAATCTGAATAAACGAAAGGCGATCATCACGACCGCCTTTTTGTTTTAATCACGACACTTATTATTTATTATTTTCTTTAAAATTGGTAATTGGCTCATGGCAGATTCACGAGTGCTTAATTCTAATGTCGCATGAGCAGTTAAAAAATCACTTACTTGCCCAGCCTTCAAATAATATACAGTTTTTATATTTGCATCTATAAAAACTTTAGGCATTATATGACTATCATTTTCTAATGCATATATATGAGTACCTTTCTTGGATTTTATTTCTGTATATGTTCCTTGCTTTATAACACTAACTCTATTCCCATCTTCCAAAACATAGCAAGGGGCTTGGACAGAAAGATCCTCTGGATAATAAACACATATTATAGCATAATTATCATCGATATGTTCTTTGTATGATGTATCTAACATTCGATATGTGTTAGGCATCGGCGTTCCACATCCAAAAATAGAAATTAATATTATTAACAATAAGAATATGTTTTTCATAACTCCTCCTGCCGATTCCGAACCATACCGGAGTTAGAAAGTCAACAGGTTGTTCATCGTGCGCTCAATAGCGGTTGACATACGCCGGAAAATGTGGAGGGTGTGGGGGAAAAGGGGGATGAATATGGAAGTATTATCTTTATTGCCCGGATTATTAGTATTATGTACTATTGGGAGTCTTTTTTTTCCTAAAACTATGGCCTTTTGGTCTAAAAAAGAATCGCCAAGCAGATTAGGAACGGCAATAATTTACTTGTTTATTTTTTTTATTGCCTCAACTTATGTTTACAGAGATAATAGTATACATCAAGATGATATAGCAAAAGAAGATATTAAAAATGATGCAATAGAAAATAATTCATATATTTATGAGATTCAACAATTAAAATCAAATAAATTAAACAAATTTGGTAAATATAATATAGAAGTATTTAAAAATGATCCAAAAAGAATGCTTATAACTATAAGATATGATAGAAAAATTTCCATAAAAGATGCTATGGAATCTTCAGAAGAGTTTGCCCGCATTACTGCACGTCTTATTGCAAAAAAAGATGGAGAAATTAATAAATATATTAGTGTATTTCCGGGCTATATGACACAAGGTGAAACAGGAAAAAGCATCTTGATAACGTATAAAGGATATGCAGAATATTCCCCTTATTCTGATTCTATTTCATGGATTAACGAACAATAACGGTATCTCTTATTGCCCATTAAAAGTTGCCCATATCTCGGAATAAGTGAGATTGTTGTTAACATGCTGTGAAAAATGTGCCGTCTAACAGGAATAGGGAGGAGCTATGTTCAAGCTGATGGTTCAATGGATTTCTGCACATCCGCTCAAAGCAATTATTGCTGTAGCCTTAATTTCTAGTATTATTGGTAAAAATATCCCTAAATCTGATGAGCAGATTGCAAAGGAAGAGCAAAAGAAAATAGATAAGCAACAGGAAGAAGAATTACAAGCAAAGCAACGCCAAGAAAGGGAAGATGCTCTCCAAAAACATGATGATGAAGAAACACAAGACTTTATAAAATCTAAAGAAAAAATAAAAATATATGGATCAATAGCTAATGCTGATACCATGCGATGGGCTACAATTAAGGCAAAAAGTGGAATAAAGCGTGTAGCTAATGATCCAGATAGTATCTCCGATGTTACTCCAACGACAGAGCTTGTTCGTATACGAATAAAAGATATTCCCGATGTCAGGTTTTCAATGAGTGTATCTTATAGAGGAAAAAATAAATTAGGTGCGATGGTATTAGAAGAAGCAACAGTACTATTTGACAAAGATTATAATGCGATCAAAGTTTTGCCAAAGATGAAGTTTTAATCTTGACTTTTTTATCGTTTTGTGGCGTTGTCTTTTTACGGTGCCTAGAAACACCTTCGCTGGCGGTAGCCAACCCCGAAACGTGGCCTTTTTTGTGCCCTGTCAAGACTTGTATCCTCTTGGCGGTGGTATATCCTACGGACATTGACTCCGGGTGTGGGCTAATACAATACCGACTTGTCGGGAATATGCCCGCTGTCCAGCGACAGTTTCTAGCACCCGGAGCTTTTGCGTTTTGCGGGCTCCAATAGAAAAACTCGCTGGAGGCTCATCATGAGTCGCAATCAATCCCCTTCCCTGTCCGATTCTTTCCTTTTCCAAGAACACCCTGTAAGAGCACAGCTTGACGGCGATCAACTTTGGTTCGTTGCCAAGGATGTATGCGGAGCCCTCGGCATTTTGTGGACTGGGCATAGTTTGGATTTGATTCCGGAATGTTGGCAAAGGGTGGTGAGATTTACCACCCATCGGCGTGGAAACCAATCATTCAAGTGTATTAACGAACCCGCCGTTTATAAGCTGGCGTTTCGTTCAAGCAAGCCACGGGCCGAAGCGTTCACGAACTGGATCGCGTCGGAAGTAGTCCCGGCAATCCGCAAGACGGGCAAGTATGAAGTGTCCAATCCACGCCTCATCAAGAAGTCCGAACAGCTTCCCCTGCGTCCCGCCACGTTCACGGCCCTGATAGACGAAAAGCCTTTCTTGGAGTTCATCGAAGAAATTCAGGCGGCGCATGAAGAGGTAGACCGCATCCTTTCGCGTCTCCATCACAGCGTGTTCACCCTGAGTTGGAAGGTAGCGGAAGCGCTCGAACGCCGGGCGGACATCCGGCTGTACCTTGTCCCGGATATGCTGTCTGAGAACACATTGCGCGGGTACCTGCACCAGAGCGTGTACCATGACGTCAAGAAGGCACTCACTGCGCCGGGGCGGCAGCTTGAGCAGTACAGCAATCCCGGATACTCGCTTCTCGGTATCGTCAGGCAGTTGAACGATAGGTAAAGCCTTCCCCCCTCCTTTGATGTAATCCCCTGCGTCTTATGATGCGGGGGATTTTTTTGTTTAATACCAACATGAACTGGCTTTTTCCTCTCCAGTGGGTTTTGTTTTAGCGAAATCAGCGAGGTAATTATGGGTTTAAAAGTCAAAATAGATCTCAATGAGTTTAATAGAAAAACGGAAGAGGCAAAAAGAAAAACACAAAAATTTAGCAATATGCTAAAAATAGTGCCTCGTGAAATGGATAATATTTCTAGCGCATCAGGTAAGGCATCTCTAGCTATGTCTACCCTCTCTAAAGAGAGTAATATAGCTATTACAAACGCAAAACGCCTTGCAAAAGAATTGATTGCTCTGATTGGAGTATATAAAACTCTCAATACGGCAATGTCATATGTCCGTAGAGGAATGGATTTTTCAGCGTCTCTTGAGTCTTCTCAGACTGCCATTGCTTCTGTTATTGCGGCAACGAATAAGATTACTACCGCCCAAGGCAAAAACCTTGTTGGTGTAGAGAAATTCAATGCAGCAGAACAGATAAGTGCAGAAATGATGAAGGAGATTCAAGTTCTAGCCCTCCAAACTACAGCCACCTTTGATTCTCTCGTTGAAGGGGTTTCCGGCATTGTTGCACCAGCAACAAAGGCAGGCGTATCCCTTGAAAAACTTCCCAAATTCGCCGTGACTGCCGCGCAAGCGATGTCTACAATGAAAATTCCGGTTCAGCAAATGAGAACCGAAATTGAATCTCTTCTTTCCGGTAATATCAATAAGGCCCAAGATTTGCTCGCTACCAACCTCGGAATATCCGGAGAGATGGTCAGAAATTGGCAGAAACAAGGAACGCTTATTGAAGAGCTTGAAAAGCGACTCTCATCATTTGCCATTGCAGGCCAAAAGGTTGCAGACAACTGGGATGGTTTAAAGAGCAATATGGAAGATGCTCTTGATTATATTTCTGGGCAGACGGGAAAAGGAATTTTTGAGGGGGCGAAACAGTCATACCGTGAAATCATAAACATGCTTGTCAGCACACAGGGAGAAGTGGGCGTTGGCAAGGATGTACAGAATATTGTCAACGCAATCACTGAACTAGAAAATGAGATAGGCGGCAAGCTTCTTGATGTTACAAGACAGTTCATTGATTATATTAAGGAACTCAATGATCCTGAAAACCTTTCTTCATTGAAAGATACCATATCGAATATTTGGGGTGCTACGAGTGATGTAGCCTCACGCATCGGTTCTTTTTCCTCAATAATTGGAGATATTATCTCACAAGCCGCAGATGGATGGAATAGGCTTCCTGATACTGTCCGCGAGGTCGGTCTAGTAGCTGCAATCCTTGCTGGCCCAAAAGGTATCGCTATTATAGGCAGTATGTCTGAACTGTATTCCGCTTTTTCAAATACTATTGAGGGAATAGCTCTCGTACAAGAAGGTGTCATCAGAAATCAAGATATTATGTTTATGAATAGTGGAGAATTGGCATCTTTCCTCAAAAATCTTTCTACCAATACAGAATATCTCAAAAAGAGAGAAGAAGAACTCACTCAAGAGATCGCTGCCACTAAAAAAGAACTGGAATCTATCGATGGATTTGATCCGTGGGGGTATCAATCCGCAAAAGTGGAAGCTCTTACAGGTAAGCTTAATGGTTTAAAAAATGCACTTAACACGATCAGGGGATTGTTTTCTTCCGGTTCCGTAATCTCGAATCCCAATGGTGAAACGGGTGGTACGCCTCTTGTGATGGGCAGTTGGAAACCTAAGCCCGAATTGAAGACCACAAGCGCAATTGGCGGATATGAGCCAAAAGGGAAAAAAGGCAAAACGGAGGCGGAAAAGTTCGCCGAACGTTCAGCACGATATGCTTCCGGCCTTGAAAAACTCCGCAATGAGGTTTCAGCCCTTGAATCTTCCCTTGATCCTACTTTGACGAAACTTGAGAGGATGAAGAAGCAAATTGAGGCAGAGCGGGACGCGGCTATCCTGAATGCCGATGTAAAAGCGGCTGAGACCGTCCGCAGGAAGGAAGCTACAGAAGCCCAAGCACAAGAAACGGCACAACTTGAAAAGCACAAGGCTACGCTTATCGCCGCCCAAAAGCTTGATGATCTACAAAACCAAAATTTGAGGGATAAGGCGGATTTCTATAAACAACTTGCCGATAAGACTGGTGAATACGATACAAGCATTGAGTATCAAACACAGCTCCTCGAAAAACAACGGCAAGTATGGGAAACGCTAGGGCTTCCAGTATATGACATCAACAAGATGCTGGAAATATTACGTCTTGAAATGTCCAAAGACCCTTTTGATGGGGCAATCCGGGGCCTCAAAAAATATGAAGTGGAAGCTAAAAACCTCGCCCAAGGGCTTGAGAATGTCACAACGAGCGCCTTTTCCAGCATGGAAGATGCGATGGTTAACTTTACCATGACCGGGAAAGCTTCATTTTCCGATATGACGAACTCCATCATTTCCGACCTGATGCGGATCGCGGTGAGATCGAGCATCACCGGGCCTCTGGCTGGTGCGTTGGGTGGCCTGTTCAACTTTGGAGGAAGCACTACCACGACGTCGGTTATGGGCAATTCCATATCCAGCGGTTGGGCAAGTTCTTTCATGGGCAGCTTAAACCTGAGCGAATTCGCCACTGGCGGCGTTGCTTCCCCCTCGTGGGACTTGGCTCCTTCCGGTGGGCTCCTGACTCGCCCCACGTATTTCTATGACGGGATGAACCGGGCCTATGCGCGCGGCGGGCTTTCCGTAGCAGGTGAAGCCGGGCCGGAAGTTTTCATGCCTGCCGTTCCCATGTCTGACGGGAAATATGGGGTGCGGGTGCAGGGAGTAGAGACGTCTCCACAAATCAACATCCAAGTCATCAACCAGACGGGCACCGACGCCACCGCCGAAGTCCAGCAACAGCGTAACGCGCAGGGTGGCATTGACGTTGTGGTCATGCTCAAGCGTGAGATGGCGTCTGACATTGCCCGTGGGGGAGTCCTCGACCAGACGATACGGGGGCGGTACGGCGTCAAGCCTGTGGTGAGGGGGCGCTGATGGCATATTCCGAAATCATATGGCCCGTCTCGCTTCCACAGAGGCCGCTTGTGGATAGTTATGGCGAGACTCCGGACTATGACGTCATCGTGACGGATATGGACGCTGGCCCGAAGCGTCAGCGTAGGCGGTCGAGCGCGGGCACAGAGTCCCGCTCAGTCAAGTATCTTCTGAAATGGGAACAGAAGGCCACGATGAAGGATTTTCTTGACGGCACCGCCGGGAGGTCTTTCTGGTGGCCCGACCCGACAGCCGATGTGTACCGCTATGTGCGGGTAAAAGGCGATTCGGAAATCCAGTTTGCCCCCGTTGGCGCGCGGCATTGGTATGTCACCATGACCTTGGAGATATGGCCTTATGTCAGTCGTAACAAGTAGTGAGTTCAGGAAATGGGCTACGGCTAATGACAGTGCCGATCCATATATTTTTCTTTTGGAAATCACGCATCCGTCATTGTCCGCGCCGATCCGGGTATCTTCGGACATGACCGAATTTATCCAGCTTCATGACGAGACGAAAGAGCCTATCTACGGGACTCGGCACAATGGGGTTGTCTATTACGCGCTGCCCTTCAAGTTCACGGTGCCCGATCAACCGGAAGGAAGCGATCCTATCAAGGCGCAGGTTTCGATTGACAATATCGATCGGGAGTATGTGGCGGCTATCCGGAATATGGAATCGGCGGCCTCCTTCACTGTCAAGACAGTCTTTGCCTCTTCCCCGAATGAAGTACAACAGGAATTTCCAGTGCTCAGAATCACCTCGGCAACTTACAACGCCAGTACGATTGACGCTGAACTCGGGCCTGACGACTACCGGGCGGAACCGTGCCCGGCGATGAACTTTTATCCTGCGTTCTTTCCGGGGTTGTTCTGATGCAGTGGCATGAAAAATACATCGGCATCCCGTTTGAAAACGGCGGACGCTCCTTTTTGGGCTGCGATTGCGGCGGGCTGGTTCTGCTCATGCTCAAGACTGAACGGGGCATCCATGCCAAAGATATGCTTGAAGTCTACGAACGGCAGGAGTTGCACACGCGAGACGGTCAAGAGCGGCTTTCCCACATGATTGGAGACTCACTTTCAGAGTGGGTTCTTCTGCCCAAAGGAATGGCGCCGAACCCTTTGGACATGGCCCTTTACCGCTATCGTGGGGCCGATTGCCATTGCGCCGCCGTGGTTGATGCCCGGCACATCATACACGTTGAAGAAACGCGGCCTTCCCGGTTGGCTCCCCTCAAAATGCTCGGCACAGGCTATCAACTCGTAGGGATATATCGGCATGTCGCACTTGTATAACCTTCCCGCCATCCCCGAAGCGTTGCCCGTTCTAAAAAAGGACGGGGCGTCTTTACGGCTGCGGCCTTCCCCGATGCGAACGAACGTCATCAACAGCCTCATCCCAAGCGGAACCAGCCTCCTTTTCGGACTGCGCAAGGCTTGCCGGGATGCGGGCATCAGCTACACCACGCTGCGTTATGCCAAGGTGTTCGTCAACGGCGTTCCGGTGCATTATGAAGAGTGGCACACGACGCTGGTTTGTGAGGGACAGTTCGTTTCCGTCTGTATTCCTTTGGGAAAGGGCGGGGGAAAGAACCCGCTGGCGTATATCCTCCAGCTTGTAGTGATTGCCACCGCCGCGATTGCAACATGGTATGTGGGCGGGGCTGGCGGATGGGGAGTTCTTGGAAAATTTGGCGTAGAATCTCTTGCTTTGGGCGCCGGATGGGGAACCGTAGCGGGTGCAGCCGTCATGATGAGCGGCATGTTGCTTGTAAATGCCATAGCGGGTGTTTCCCAACCCAAGCTTGCCGCCGCCGACAACGAAACCGCCGCCAAAGTCTGGAGCATCGACGGCGCACAGAACCGTGCCGATCCTTACGGCATTGTGCCGCTGGTACTTGGCTTTATCCGATTCGCGCCCCGGTTCGCCGCACAGTATTACACCGTCCTTTCCGGGAATGACCAATATGTCCGCTATCTGTATGTTGTAAGTATGGGCAACGTGCAGGTATCCGATTTCCGTATCGGAGACACACCGTTCGGAAACTTTCAAGGATCTGAATACCGCATCCACCAGAACTGGCAGGGCAGCGGGTTTGCATGGTTCAACCGTGCCGTGTCCGAAGAGTCCATGTCCGTGTTGCTCAAGAACAGCGTGGGGTGGGTAACACGGACGACGAAGGCCGATACCAACCATATCGCCCTGTTCTTTACTTTCAACGGGTTGAAACGCATCGATAAGAAAGGCAATTCATACCCCGTATCCGTTGAACTTGAAGTCAGATACCGCCGCGTGGGGGCTTCCGATTGGATTTCCTATGGCGGGACGCGCACGACGGGCGGCGGGAATGTTCCTCTTGTAGAATTACGTCCTCGTATTGCCGCAGGAAATTTTAGTATCGGCATCAATCCGGACAATTCTTTTTCTATAAATGGAGGCATGGCAATCGCTGTTGGTGAATTTGTAATAGAAAAAGTATATTATGAGGCAGAGCATGGTAATGGTGGTATGCAATGGTATTCTCGAAACGTGTATTATATACAAAATTTGCATACGGTAAATAATTTTACAGGTACTGTTGAAGCTGTAGGAGCTACCGTAAAAATTTCTTCAGGTTCAGTCATATCTCCAAGCATTGTTTTCTCAGGCCAAACAGTTACTACCCAACGAAAGGGGGTGGAATTTGACGTTCCCGACGGACAGTATGAAGTTTCCGTCCGGCGCGTCACGCCAGATTCAGACAAGGAAACCACCGATCAGACGGTCATGGACGAGTGTACATGGACGACGCTGCAAAGCTGGCGTAACCGTCCCGCCGTGGTCTATCAGGGCCGTCCGCTTACGCTCATCGAAGTGCAGCTCAAGGCTACGGAACAGCTTTCCGGGAACGTCGACGAGTTCAACTGCTATTGCCAGTCCATTGCGCCGATCTGGAACGGGACAAACTGGATAGACCAGCCCACGAATAACCCCGCATCCCTCGCGCTTCTCGTGGCTACATCGCAATGCACGGGTAAACCCGCGTCGTGGGATGAAATGGACATGGATTCCTATGCTGATTTCTATAACTGGTGCCAGCGGTGGGGGTGGGTCTATAATGCCGTCCAGACTTCACGCACCACAGCGGGCGAACTCCAGCACAACATCATGGGAGCCGGGCGAGGCTCTTATGCGCTGATAAACGGGCATGGGGTGGTTTGGGACGATCCGGATGCGCCTGTTGTTGAAATCCTGACCCCTCGGAATACATGGGGTTTTTCAGCAAAGAAGGAATTTTTGACGGAACCCGTGCAGGGTCTTCGTATGCGTTTCTTGAATGAAACTCGGGATTTCCAAGAAGACGAGCGCGTGGTCTATGCTGATGGCTACAATGAGACAAACGCCACCAATGTCATCGAATGGGAACAAGACGGCGTTACCAATCCCGATCTGATTTGGAAACATGGAAGGTTGCGCCTTGCGGAACTGAGGCTACGCCCCGAGGTGTATACGCTCAATGCCGAGGCGGAGTCCCTGACACTGCGCCGGGGTGAGCATGTCCGTTGCCAGCACGATGTTACGTTGTGGGGCATCATTTCCGGGCGCGTCGTAAGCCGTGCTCTCAATAGTGATGGTAACCTTATTTCCATTGATCTTGATGAGCTTTGTGCGATGGAAGCGGGGAAATCCTACGGCATCCGTGTTTCCACTCCCACCAACGTCGACGTGTACTACTCTGTTCAGACTGTTCCCGGCGTATCTCGTACTCTCGCGCTTGCCATGCCTATTCCCGCCACTTCATCGGCTCCGGATATTGGGGATTTGGTATCTTTTGGTATCGCTGGACGTACGGATCAGCTTCTGACCGTTTTAAGCATAACCCCCTCAGAAGGGCTAACGGCTCAAATTACATTCCAAGACGCGGCAGCGAATCTTTACGATGCGCTCACCGGGGAAATACCTCCGTGGGATTCGAATATCACGGCCCCCACGCGGTACCAAGCGAATACGCCGCCTACGCCGGAACTTACCAATATCGTTTCTGATGAAACCGTGCTGACACAGCTTGCGGACGGCACACTTTTGCCCCGCATTCTCGTAAACTGGAAGATTGCGGACTCTAATGTGGTGATTGATGCATGGCGCATCATGCACCGTAAGCAAGGAGATTCCGAATGGATTAGCGTACCTGAACGCAATACGGGGCAGACATTCAGCTACATATCCGGCGTGCAAGAAGGGGCTATGTACGAGCTGGCGATCATGGCCGTATCCGACCTTGGCGTCATGTCTCAACAATCGCCAGTCGTTCTTCATAAAGTTGTGGGGAAAACATCTCTTCCCCCCGACATTGAAAACCTTTCGGCAGTTATCGATATACCCGCAGGAATTACTTTGGCATGGGATGAAGTAACCGTCCTTGACCTTTCACATTATGTTGTGACCGGAAGTTTCTGGGGAAAGACTGTTGATAATGCGATAACGCTTGCGGCTCCGAAAAAAACGGGAATGCTTTCTTTTTCCGTTGTTGCCGTGGACACTGGAGGAAGAACATCAAAGAATCCTGCGCAAATAACAATCGAAGTCAAAAGTCCAGCAGTTCCGGACATTGGAGGGGAACTTAGAACCGACGGACTGTATGTGCAATGGCAGGACTGCAAGACCACATGGCCTATCCATCATTACAATATATTTGATATATATAACAATATAAATGAGATAGTGAACTCTACGGCATGGTTGATGCCCCCACGTCCCGAAGGGGATTACACGTTCAAAGTAATCGCTGTGGACATCTTCCAAAACGAATCTCCGGCAGGATATGGGAGTGTTCACGTTGGGCCGATTTATCCGCCCAAGCCCGTCATCACGATAGACAGCACTGATATGGTCATATCGTGGCCTACGGTAGAGTCAGCGTTTCCCATTGAAACATATGAAATTGTTTTTGTTGATGGAACATTCGTAGCCAAGACGAAGGCCACTTCATATCGATTCCCGGCACCAAAGGCAGGGACATGGGAATATCGAGTCCGTGCGATAGACGTAGCGGGGAATGTATCAGGGTGGGGTGAAGCTGCATATGTCGTCACCAAACCAGAGCCTCCGCAGGTGACTGCGGTTCTTGACGGCGAAGGCATCACTGTACGCTGGAAGGCGACGACTAACATTCTTCCCATCGTCGCGTGGGATTTAGTTCGGCAGTGGGAAGAAACTCGGGATGATGGGGTCATCGTTACCAGAGAGGAAGATTATGGACGTCTTGACATCGATTGTCTGACCGTTCCAGCCGTATCTGTTGGGATGCATTGGTTCATGGTCAGGGCCGTAGATAGTGCTGGAAATATTTCAGGATGGGGAGATTGCGATTTCACGGTCATTGCACCGGGAAAAGTGCAGTTCGAAAACTGTGCCACAGTTGACAACAACGTCATGTTGTATTGGACGGAACCGGATAGGATATTTTTCCCCATTCGTGAATACATCTTTTCAGAAATCGATGAGGACGGCTATGATATGGAGATCGGGCGGATTGATGCACTGTTTGCCTCTTCTTTTGAAACCGTTTCAGGAGAATATATCTATGGCATAACCCCTGTTGATGTGGGGGGGAACCGGGGAACAATATCATCAATCAAGATGACTGTCAGCCAGCCGCCTGACTTCGTATTCTACCATAACCTTGATTCTCTCTTTAACGGCACGAAGACCAACTTTGTGTTGGACGGGCGCGGCAGCATGATAGGTCCCGTACCCGATGAGACATGGGAAGAAAATATTGATCGTGCAACGCAGGTTTCCGGGAAAACCATTGAGACATGGCAACAGAAGATAGACGAAGGCTTCACTACGTGGATGGCCCCGGCTGCTGCATCCGGAATCTATATCGAAACCGTGGATGTGGGCAAACTCGTGCCCTCCACCAAGATTACGGTCACCATCTCCTCCCGCACGTTGAGCGGCAATCCCGCCTTTGCCTGCAAGATCGAGGTGAGCCAAGACAACGCTACATGGCGGACCATTTCTGACAATGCCACGATCGTTTATGCCACACAGTTCCGTTATGTCCGGTACACCATCACAGCCACGGGCGGCATGACGGTGATCTCGAACATCAATTACTCCATTGATGTGAAAAGAAAAATGGATTTCGGGCGGATAGATGTAAAGGCAACGGACAACGGTGTCGGATGGATCTCAGAGACAGAGACCCCCATGCTCACGGGCAAGTGGGTCGATTTCAATGTCAATTTTATCGATGTTGAAAGCCTTCCCAAACCTAATATCGTCAATAATGAAAACCTTACCGCGTTTACAGTGTTCGAGGATGCAGAAAACCCCAAGGGATTCCGCATATTCGTAAAAGACAAAAACGGCAATCGAGCCGATGGAACTGTGGATTGGGCTGCATATGGCGTCTAAAGGAGTATGACTATGGCTATTTCATGGAGCGCAGCAGTTGCGCTTGCAAACAAAATTGCTTCGGATGTCCCCGTCATCAAAACCATGCTCGACGCGCTGGCGAACATGGATTTCACGGGGATTACTAACCTTCCCGAGAATGCGAAACGGATATTCTCGGTGACGGGCGGCGTGCAGATACAGAAATACGCCTCGAATGCGTGGGCAACGGTGGGCAAGCTCATGCACGACGTGGATACCGTGGACGGAAAACACGCGGCGACCGGGACCACCGCGAACACCATCCCCGTGCGCGACGCCACCGGAAAACTTCCCGGAGATATTACAGGGAACGCAAATACAGCTTCTAAAGCATCAGATCTTGCCGATAACTATGTTGTACCCGTCGCTAAAGGTGGGACAGAAGCGTCAACGGCGGCAGAGGCAAGAAAAAATCTCGGAGTGGTGCTTGGGACGACTTCGGCACCGGGTCTTGTAAAGCCGGACGGGATAACTGCAAAAGTCACAGAAGACGGAACCATCACCGTGAAAGATGTGGCGATTGAGGGGAACCTTGAGGATCTGGCGAGTGCGCGGGGACAGATTGGGCCAGCAAGAGAACTTGGAAACAACGTAGATTTTAATACCGTCACTGAAGCAGGTCTTTATCTGATAAATGCCACGGGGAGTGTGAACGCCCCTCGGGAAAATCAAGCCTTCTTTTTGCAGGTGGTTCGAAGTGTTAAAGGAGCAATCACCAAAAATCTGTTTCAGATTGCTTACAATTATTCTCCTGTCTCCGACTTGGTTTTTATCCGCCAGTATAGGATGGCGAGTTCATCTTGGTCTTTCTGGTCGCAGTTCATCACATCTTCCCAGGTCGGCGACGGCCTCACCGTCACCAACGGCATCATCTCCGTCCCCGAATACGATGGCGCGACGGCATCAACCGCCGGGACAAGCGGGCTTGTTCCTCCCGCAGCCGCCGGGCAACAAAACCATCTACTCACTGGCGGGGGAGCGTACATATCCAAAGTCCCTAATGCCACCCATGCCGACACAGCAGATAATGCCACCCATGCCGACACAGCAGATAATTCTTTGGCACTTGCAGGAAGGCCGTGGTTAGAGAGCTTATATACTGACAGCGCTGGTTGGGTAATCGGTTCGGTTGATGAAAAGCTGCGACCTGTAAATACGGGTTCATTAAAAGTACTCGCTGCGAATAAACTTGCTGGCGATAGTTTCGCTTATGGCAGGGCTCTTGATGGCTTTACCCTCCCCAGTGGAGATTCTTGGTTTGTCTTCTGTATATTAGACAACGATATATCTCACGGTAGTGTGCTTGCTACGCCAATTATTGCAGCTGGTGGGTCACATATTACGTGGAGTTTCAACGGCACGGGATACACATGGATCGGTATAAAAATTTAGTATGAATCAGTATAAAAGTTTTGTAAGGAGCATTTATGCATTCCATTGCTGATTTTGATCTTACGAATATCATTCACAGACAAGACGGATCATATGTTGCGACAGTGAAGAGTAGTGGGGTTCCTTATCACATTGCGTCGGATATTGATGGCCATCGGCACTTGCTCTCGTCATTTTTGGGATATGCAAGTGCGCACCCCGAATGCGTGACTGAGGAGCAGCCGTATGTCCCGCCCGTACCGACAACCAAAGAACTCGCGGCTCGCGTACGCGCCGAGCGTGACAAGCGCATTATTGCAACAGATTATCTTGTCATGCCGGACTATCCGCTTGATGCAGACAAGCTTGAAGAGATCAAGGCGTACCGCCAAGCCTTGCGCGACCTGCCGCAGCAACCGGGCTTCCCGTGGAACGGGCCGGATGATCCGGTCTGTCCGTGGCCTGTGGAACTATAGCCGTTGCAAAAATCATAGGCATGGCTAGATCTTTAGAAAAAAGGAGGAAGGCCATGCCGCTACCCATGCCCGAAGAAGAGGAAAACTTGCGTTGCCCACACGGTGAACGTGTTCAAGCCCTGATGCTGTGTTCTCTAGACTGTGCCGTGTCGGGGACTCATCCCGACAGGAAGGCGAAAGCCGATGGTCGATTCATCATCACGCCGTGGTGGTGCCTGAACAAATGCAGGTGGCTGCCTGAGCACCGGGATGAGATCCGATTCGTGGCGAAAAAGCCGGATTGAAGACACAAAAAAATCCCCCTCCCGGCGCGAACCGAGAGGGGGATTTTTGATCTTGGTAGCATAGCGGTAGCACAGCACAAGAAAAGGGGTTACACATAATGGTGTAACCCCTTGTTTTTTCTGGTGCGCCCGACAAGAATCGAACTTGTGGCCTACAGCTTAGGAGGCTGTCGCTCTATCCGACTGAGCTACGGGCGCGCGTTAGGGACGTGTTGTTTTAGGTGTTCTGGCCGGTGAATGTCAAGCCTTGCCGTCGTCGTGGGGGAGTTCTTTGTCGTTGATGCCCATGCGCAGGAGTTTTTTCCGGAGTCCTTCCCGTGTGATGCCAAGCAGTTCCGCGGCTTTGCTCTTGTTGCCGCCTGTTTTGTTCAGCACATCAAGGATGAGTTTGCGCTCCATTTCTTGCAGGTTGTAGTTCTGCGCCGTTGGCGTTTCCTCCCGAGGGGTATCTGCCCCATCCCGGCTGATGAGCGGTTCCGTCTCGAGAAGGTGGCATCTGACTTCATCCGGCACAATACGCGTGGAGAGATCGGAAAGCTCCACACGGTTGCCGATCGTCAGAGAGGCGGCGCGTTCCATTTCGTTATTCAATTCACGCACATTACCGGGCCAGCCGTATTGCAGAAGCTGCCTGCACACGGCGGGAGAGAGCGAAAGCCGGGGCCGTCCCATATAGGCGCAATGGCGCTCAAGAAAAAGCTGTGCCAGCAAAAGGATGTCATCTCCGCGATCTCGCAGGGGAGGAACCCTGATTTCCGCCACATTGATGCGGTAATAGAGATCTTCCCGAAAGTTGCCCTTGCGGACGGCTTCTTCCAGATTGGCATTGGTGGCGGCGATGAGCTTGATGTCCACGCTCACGGGTTTGGAACTGCCCACGCGCAGGACTTCGCGCTCCTCCAAAACCCGGAGCAGCTTGGCCTGATTGGGCAAGGTCATGTCCGCCAGCTCGTCGAGAAACAACGTGCCCCCCGAAGCTTCCTCAATGAGGCCCTTACGCGCGTTGACGCCCGTGGCGATGCCTTTTTCGATGCCGAACATCTCGCTTTCAAACAGCGAGTCGGGGATGGCCGTGCAGTTGACCGCTACGAACGGCCCTTCGCGCCGGGGCGAGTTGAAATGGATCGCCTTGGCGATGACTTCTTTCCCAGCCCCGGTGGGGCCGAGGATAAGCGTATTGATGGGGCGGCGGGCGATGGTCAGGGCAAGCTGAATGACCTTCCGCATGGCCTCGCATTGGCCCACGATCTTCTTGGTCTGGTAGTTTTCCTGAATGGTCCGCATCAGATGCGTGTTGCGCTCGGCGAGGAGCCTGTGCGCTTCCTCCAGCTCGGCGTTGCGGGTTTTCAGATCCGCAATGAGCTGTGAGCGGTGGTACTCCCGGCTTTCCACCTTGACCAGCATCATACCGAAGGCTTCCGCGAGCCGGACATAATTCTTTGGGCCCGCGCCTTCCTTGGTGAGGGCGAACAGCCTGTCCTCGCTGGCGGGGCGGCCCCAAGCCAGATCGTCGCAAAGGTTGATCAGGGTATCCAGAAACGCCTGTTCGGAGAGAGGTTCTTGCTTCACGTTCGTTTCCTGTGCGTTCGTCATTGCCGCTGGAGGGACTGCACCCAGCGCAGTACTTCGGCCACCGGGCCAATGAGATCCTTGGGGATGTAGGCGTTTTCCGTCCCGTTTTCAAAAAGGCTGCGGGCCAGCGGCACATTCCGCATGATCGGGATGCCTTCTTCCTGCGCCACCCGTATCATGCGCTGGGCGAGGAACCCTTCGCCCTTGGCAAGGATAACCGGGAGCGGCGTCCTGTCCTTTTCGTAATCCAGCGCCACGGCGTAATGGGTCGGGTTGGTCACGAGCACCTTCGCTTTGCGCACGTTGCCCAGCGCGTTTTGGGAGAGCATTTCCTGATGGAGCTGTTTGCGCTTGCCCTTCACCTGCGGGTCGCCCTCCATCTCCTTGTACTCCCGTTTGACTTCATCTTTCGACATCATATGGTTCTTGGTGTACTGCCATTTCTGAAAAAGATAGTCCACGGCGGCGATGACGCAGAAGACGCCCGCCGCCATGAGCAACAGGTCTTTGACAGCCATCCCGAGGACTTCCCACATGGTCCAGATCGTCCCCCGCTGGATGGCGAACAGCGTCGGCAGATGATCCCGCATGACAACCCAGACAGTAACGCCGAGCACCGTCACCTTGATGATGTTCTTGAGGAACTCCACAAGGTTCTTCATGGAGAAAACCTTCTGGAACCATTTGGACGGGCTTACGTTTTCGAGCTTGGGCATGGCTCCCTTGAAGGCGAACAGTATGCCGACCTGTCCGAGGTTGGCGACGAGGGCCACGGCCATGACGAGGCCGACGAGCGGGGCGACGATAGAAACAGCTATGTGGAACGTGGCTTCGGCGGCGCGCGGCGCGGCCTCGGCGTAGGGCGTGGACAGCAGCTTCATGGGAAGCTCCATCATCGCCAGCAGCGATTCCAGCAGATGCCCCCCCATCACGACAATATAGACGGACAAGGCGAGCACGGTCAGGGCCGACGGCACGTCCTGGCTTTTGCACACATCCCCTTTCTCGCGCGATTCGCGGAGGCGTTTCGGTGTTGGCTGTTCGGTTTTGTCGCTCACGGCAACAGCCTCCTGAGCTGCTCGAAATCGGCCTTGACCCCATCGAACAATCCTGTCGCGTTCGACAGCAGCATCATGAAATAGAACAGCATCAGAAAAGCCGCGACGCCGCTCTTGATGGGCATGGCAAGCACGTACACGTTGAGCTGCGAAGCGAAGCGGTTGATGAGCCCGAGCGAAACGTCGGTGAGTAGGCAGGCCACCACGATGGGGCCGGAAAGCAGAAGCATCATGAGCAGAAGCCAGCTCACGCGCCCGGCGAAGAACAACGGCAGGTTGATGTCCTTAAACACGCTGAGCGGGATGAGCTGCGTGACCGGCCAGATTTCGTAAGAGGCGTAAACCACGCCAAGCAGGGCGAGGAATGCGCCGGTGGAAAAAAACAGGTAGACGGCACTCTGGAAAAAGAACGAGCCGAGCGGCGAAGTCTGTTCGCCGGACAGCGGATCGGCCCCTTCCGCCATGGACGCGCCGCGCTGGTTGTCGATGAAGAAGCCCGCGCACTGGATGGTCCAGAACAACATGCCGGACAGGTAGCCGAGAAGCATTCCGATGAGCGTTTCTTTGACAAGGATGGCCCCGTACAGGGCGAACGTGGAGGGGGAGAGGCCCTGCGTTTCGGGGAGGCTGGCGACGATGGCGGGGTGCAGTATGAGATAACAGGCAAAAACCACGGTGGTCCGCAACTGCCCCGTGAGGATGTTCCCGCCCATGAACGGGGCCACCTGCACGAGCATGAACAGCCGGGGCATCCCCACCAGCAGCGCCAGCAGTTGCTCGAAAAGGTGCAGTTCGTTGAACAGTGCCTGATAATCCAAATGAAGCCTCCGTGGAGGATGCCGGCCGCTCTGCAACGTGCCGTCCGGCGATGCCGTTGGCCTCCTCGTGTTTTTGCCGCATTCTTCGCCCCGGGCTTTCCCCGGCCCTCGCCCAATCAGCGTATCATATAAAAACGGCTGAAAATATCGTCGGCGTAACGGAGAATTTCGCCGCTGAGCCAGCCCCCCATGATGAAGAGGGTCAGGACCACGGCCAGCAGCTTGACGCCGAAGGTCAGCGTCTGTTCCTGCAACTGGGTGATCGCCTGAATGAGGCTCAACAGGATGCCGATGAGCGAGGCCACGATGATGGGCGGCATCGACAACATGAGCACCAGATAGAGCGCTTTCATGGCGTAATCGATGGCGGCTGATTCCATAGTGCTGTCCGGCGCGGGGATTCCGCCGACGGGACTCCCGCCGTGCGGCCTCCCCACCAGTCAAAAAGTTTGGGGGGATAGGGGAGGGGTACGGGTGAGGGGAAAGGAGATCCTTTCCAAAGGGCCCCTTTCCCCTCACCCGATTCTCTCTACAACCTGATCCTGCTGACGGGCTGGATCGAAATCTCGGGCGTGACCTCTTGGTACGAAACAACGGGCAGGCCGTAATGCTCGCCCTCGATAAGCCTGCGCACATACCGCCGGATGTCCATGGAAGCCATGAGTACCGGCTTCTGCGTGTTGGCCGTGTACTTCCCGGCGGACTCGGTCACGGCGCGCAGGAACCGCTGCGTCGTATCGGGATCAAGCGCAAGGAACGCGCCCGCCGAGGTCTGCCGGATGGCCTTGCGGATCGTCTCCTCGACCGAGGGGTCCAGCAGGATCGCGGGCAGCATGTTCTGCCCCTTCGAATACATGTAGCTGATCTGGCGCTTCAGGGCGCTGCGGACGTACTCGGTGAGCATGACGGTATCCTTTTCCTTGGGGCTCCACTCGATGAGCGCTTCAAGGATGCTCCGCAGGTCGCGGATGGATATCTGCTCCTGTACCAGCCGCTGAAAGATTTCCGCAATACGCTGCGTGGGCAGCAGGCGGGTGGCTTCGCGGACCAGATCGGGGGCGCGTTCCTCCATCTTGTCGAGCAGGTACTTGGATTCCTGCATACCGAGGAACGATGAGGCGTGCCGGGCGAGCAGCAGCGAAAGGTGGTAGGCGAGGATGCGCGCATGGTTCATGATGCTGATGCCCACGCGCTCCAGCGACGCGGCCTTGGACTCGGGGACCCAGAGGGGCTCGACGTCGGGCAGGAACCGTTCACCGAGCTTGAATTCCACGCCAAGCATGGACAGGTTTTCGCTGGTATCGCGGGCGAGGACCATGCCTTTTTCGAGTTTCCCCCGCGACATGGGGATTTCGTTGACGTTCAGGACGTAGGAAAGCTCCGGCAGGCCGGGGTTGGGCCGGATGTTGATGCCGGGGAAGGGCACGCCGAGATCGAAATAGAGCGCGCGGCGCAGGTTCGCCAGCTCCTCATTGAGCGAAGCGTAATCGAGGGATGCGCCCATGTCCTCCGAGATATCGAGGATGATGGGCACGGTGGGCGCGAACTCGTCCCGCGCCGCGCCGGGGCGGGACTTGGGGCGGGCCGTGGGCGTGAGCGACTTGGAGAGTTCCTCTTTGGCGTCCGGGGCCTGCGGGGTTTCGTTGACGCGCTTGAGCACATAGCCGAGCCCGCCGAGGAGGGCCGCCAGCGTGAACAATTGCGGCTTGGGGAAGCCGGGGATGAGGGCGAAGAGGAACACCAGCCCGCCCGCCATGAGCAGCGCCTTGGGCTGGGCGAATATCTGGAGGCCGATCTGCGAGCCCACGTTGTCGTCGGAATCGCCGGTGCGGGTGATCAGGATGCCCGCCGAAATGGAGATGAGCAGCGAGGGGATCTGGGATACCAGCCCGTCGCCGATGGTGAGGATGCCGTAGGTGTGCAGGGCGTCCCCGGCGGTCATGCCGTTCTGGGTGATGCCGATGATCGTGCCGCCCACGATATTCACGACGGCGATGATCATCCCGGCGATGGAGTCGCCTTTTACGAACTTCATGGCGCCGTCCATGGCGCCGTACATCTGGCTTTCCTGACTGATGCGCTCGCGGCGGCGCTGCGCTTCCTCCATGTCGATGACCCCGGCGCGCATGTCGGCGTCGATGGACATCTGCTTGCCGGGCATGGCGTCGAGGGTGAAACGTGCCCCGACTTCGGCCACGCGCTCCGCGCCTTTGGCTATGACGAGGAACTGCACGATGGTCAGGATGAGGAAGACCACCGCGCCGACCACAAAGTTGCCGCCAAGGGCGAATTCGCCGAATGTGAAGATGATTTCGCCCGCGTCCGCCTGAAGCAGGATGAGGCGCGTGGTCGTGATGTTGAGGCCCACCCGGAACAGGGTGGTGAACAGGAGCAGCGTGGGAAAGACCGAGAAGTCCAGCACCGTCCGCACGTACATGGTCATCATCAGGATGGTGAAGGACAGGGCCATGTTCACGCCGATGAGCGTATCCACCACCGGCGTGGGCAGCGGGATGATCATCAGCGCGATGACGGTGACGAGCAGGAAGACGATGTTGATGTCGTTGTGGCGCGTGACCACGCCGACGGCGGAACGGGCCGTGGTGAACAGGCTCATACGCGTTTGCCCATGCTGTTAAAGGGGGGCTCGGCCAGCGCTTGCGCGGACGGGCCGTTGCCGGCGAGGTACAGGTATTCGTTGACCGCGGCCCTCGCTTCATCCTTGCGCCCCTGCTGCCAGAGCGCGCGTGCCCGGAGCAGGTGCAGGGCGGCATGGCGGGTGGAGAGGGTTTGCCCGTCCATGACCCGGTGCAGCAGCTGGAGGGCTTTTTCGGCATTGCCGCGATCCGTTTCAATGGCCGCGAGCGTGGCGGCGGCCCTCCGGGAAATGGCGTCCATGCCTTCGGGGGCGAGCTTGTCCAGCGCCGCGAAGACCGTGGCGGCATTGTCCAGACGCCCCATGCGGTAATACAGATATCCCAGAATGGACAGTGTGTTGCGCTGTTCCTGCGTAAGCGCCACCTTAACCCCCTATCATCAGGCCCATGTAGGCGTTGAGGAGTTCCTTGTTTTGAAGCAGCGGGGCCAGTTCGCCGTCGGCCAGCGCCCGGACGGCGGGATCATCGGAATCCTTCAAGGCTTCTAGGCATCCCGCGAGGTTGCCGGAAAACACCTCCGGGCGGAGGATGTCGCCGTCGCCCGCATCCGGGCAGAGCGCCTGCTCCACGAGGTGGTGCGCGTTGCACGGGGAATACAGTTCCTCAAGCCCGGCCTCGCGCAGGACATTGGAGGCGAGGGGCCTCGCCTCGGGGATGCCGCCGCGCGTTGCCGACGGGCTCTCCATGATGGTCTGGATGCCGAGGGAAGGATCCAGAAGGTTGATGCTCGGCATGGCTGTCCTCCTTTGCCGGTAAAGAAAACCGAGGTTGCGGAATCAGGCTTTGGCGACGGTATCCATGACGCCGCTGAGGAACTGGACGGCCCTTTCGATGCCCGCCGCCGTCGCCTGCCGTTCGGGGAAACGGGTGAGAAGGACAATATTGCCCTTGTGCACCCCCGCGGACAGCGGCATGGGATCGGCGTGCCGGTAATGGCAGCGCTCGAGCACGCGGCGTGGGGCTTTCACGTCATACTCCGGCACGGCCCGCGCGAGGTAGACGAGCAGCTCGCGCTCCCCGGCGTTTTCGGCAAGCTCCAGATGGAGCCGCCCGAGGCGCTCCACGTCGAGCGCGGCGAGCCCCGCAGGGGAAAGGGAAAAGGCGGGCATACCCATGCGTCTGCCGAATTCGGCGATTTCACGTTCGATCATCACGCGTCTCCCAAACTGGCGAGGTATTCGTCTTCACGCCGGATGGCGGCGTCCACGGATTCCTGTACGGCGTCGATGACCTTCATGCGGCCTTGTTCGCCGTCGAAAAGCTGGACGGGCAGGTTGCGGGTCATATTCAGGAGTTCCTGAAGGAACAGCACTTCGCGTTCGATATCCGGGGCCTTGGCCTTGGAGACAATGCGATCGATCTGCATGGCCCCGAGGAAATGTTCTTTGCGCAGGTCAACCAGATCGCCGAGCAGCTCCATCGGAGCAAGCCCGCATTGGACCCCATGGACATCCTGCCAGCGCTGGAGCAGGCGTTCGCACTGGACATGCGTGCTTTGCAGGAGACGCACTTGTTCGAGGGTGGCGTGGACGCTTTCGAGATGGGTGGTTTCCATGCTCGGTACGTCCGTGGCGAGGTCGTTGCCCAGCGCGTTGAAAAGGAAATCCATCGCCTTGCCGAAGCCCACATCGCCGTATTTCTCGTGGATGTGGGCGAAGGCGGCGTTGACGTCCGTAAAGTCGCAGACGGTCTGGCGGTACAGGTCGCGCAGGCCGTCCGCGCTGTCCAGTTCGGGATATCCGGCAGCGGCGAGCGCGCCTTGGATGCCCGAACGGATCTGCGGGCCGTGTTCGGCTTCGAGTTCGGCGAGCCCTTGCCGGATATCTTCAATAACGGAAGGATCAACGGACGGATCATCCGAAAAGGCGTCAAGCGCCTCGGAAAGGGCGGCATAGGCGTCGCTCGGGTCCGGAAAGCGGTAAAGCGCCTCCCGTGAGGCCTTTTCCCGGCCTTCGCGGGCGCGCAGGCTGTCCTTCAGGCGATCGATGTTCTGCGACTTGCCCGCCTCATGCATGAGATCCTGATAGAGCTTGACGCGCTCGGCATAGGCGCTTTCAGCGCGTTCCCGCTCCTTGCGGTCCTCAAGTTCGTATTCGTCAGTGGTGTCAGCCGCAAAGGTCAGTTCTTCGGCCGCATCGGCAAGCAGCGACATGGGGTCTTCCACCTGCGCGGCGGCGTTCCCCATGAGTGAGCCCGTGGCGAGAGAGCTCGCCGCCGACGCGGTTGCGCCTCCGGCCATCTGGCTCATAGTGGTGACGGAAAAATCTATGGACATGCCTCCTCCTGCCCGGCTCCCCGCCGGGAAATGAGTCGGCCCCCGTGCCTGGAGGCTGCGGGAACACGTGATTCCGGGAACCGATCCATACCGGCCCGCAAGAAATCATGCGAGAAATATGCCAATCATCGCCTAGCGAGTATCATAGGCCGCAACGTCTTACAAGCGCCTCCTTTTTGATTGATTTGGGTAATAGGCTGTAGTAGTTGTCAAAGAAGATTTATCAATGGATGAGAACAATGTTGGTAGGTGTAAAGGCGAAATAGTGCCAATATTGTTTGTTTTCTGCGCACGGAAAACCATGCAAAAAGGCTTGATGAGCCGAAATTCCCCGTATTTGTTTGTTTGGCACGGAACATGCTAAAAATGAAGCACCAACAACAGGAGCAACGACATGGCATTCACGGAAAAAGACATGCAGGCTCAGGAAGAACAGCTCAGCACCCTCAAGGACGAGCTGTCCCGCCTCAACCAGAAATTTGATGCGCAGCTCAAGGGCATGGGGCTCACGGAAGACGATCTCAAGCAGCAGGAGGAGATGACGCCGGAAGTGGAAGCGCTCGTCGCCAAAGCGAAGGAAGAGGCCAAGCGCGCCGGGGAAGCCCGCAAGGCGCAAGCCTCCCTGGATAACCGTCCTTCCGGCAAAGCTCCCGGCGCGGGCCGCCGTGGAGTCGTCCGTCTTTAACTCTTTTATATAGGAGAAGTATGAGTCAAGGTATCGGTGGAGTCGGCGGTTCGGGAAGCGTCAGCGGTGTAGGCAGCCTCGGCACGTGCACAAGCGTCAACTTCATTTTCGCCAAGCTCCAGATGGAGCTGGCCGCCTCGGCCAAGGATTCGGCCCTCGGCTACATCAAGCAGATCGAGAGTGCGCAGGCCGAACAGAAGGAAGTAGCTGATTTGCTCCAGCAGGCTCGGCAAGCTCAGAACGAGGGGGAAAATGGTACGGGCGTAGGGCAAAAAAGCATCAATGGAGTCACCGTGACAGGTAAAGATTGCTACCCTATGTCGAAAGAGCTGGCCACGTTTATGGAACAGCACGAATTAACTTTCCCAAACACGGATAAAGATTATATTTTGGGCAAAGACGAGTGGGATGTCGCAATCCAATCCCTTCAAGCATATCAGGAAACCATCGGTACGGACATCCAGACGCTGATGGTTTATGTGCAGGACTTCATGGGCCAATACAACTCGTACACGCAGGGAGCGAACTCGGCCATCCAGTCCGGTATGCAGACGCTCACCAGCGTGGCCCGCGGGCAATAAATAACGTATCCAAGGAGAATGATATATGGATCCAGTCAGCGGAAACAGCGGTTCGGGAAGTGTCTCCAGTGTAGGCAGCCTCGGCACGTGCACAAGCGTCAACTTCATTTTCGCCAAGCTCCAGATGGAATTGGCCGCCTCGGCCAAGGATTCGGCCCTCGGTTACATCAAGCAAATCGAGGGGGCTCAGGCCGAACAGAAGGAAGTTGCCGATATGCTCCAGAGGTGCCGCGAACTCCAGAATCAGGCCAAGGACAGCGGCGGATGCACTGAAATGCCCGCGGATGTCCGGGAGTTTATGGATAAAAACAATCTCACCTATGATTTGACCACCGGTGGAGTCAGCAAGCCTACAAAGGAAACCGCGGACAGCTTGCATAATAAGGATGAGTGGGACGTGGCCATTCAGTCCCTGCAAGCCTACCAGGAAACCATCGGCACGGATATCCAGACCAAGATGGTGTATGTGCAGGACTTCATGGGCCAGTACAATTCGTATACGCAGGGCGCGAACTCGGCTATCCAGTCCGGTATGCAGACGCTTACCGCCGTGGCTCGCGGCCAGTAAAGATCCCTTTCGCAGGGGCAGCCCCGTCTGGATGGTTCCCGTACATGTGGGGGATGCCCCTTCACCGGATGGCGGTTGCTTGGGGGTACCCGGATCTGCGGGCTGACCTTTCGCCAACACCCTTTTTCCCGCTGTTGCGGGGCGGTTCCCGAGGAGCTTTTCATGACAGAACAGAAACGTGCGGCGGTCGAATATACGCAGGAAGAACTTGAAACGATGACCAAAGCCGTCTTGAACGGCGCCACCATCGGGGACGTATGCAACGTCTCTCAGGATATGTTGGAATCACTGTATAGCCTTGGATATAACCTGTACACGTCCGGCAACTACAAGGACGCCGAAACCGTCTTTTCCGGGCTGTGCCTGTACGATCACAACGATCCCCGTTTCTGGATGGGGCTCGCCGGAAGCCGTCAGGCCAACGGCAAGTATCAGGAAGCCGTGGACGCCTACGGGCTTTGTTCGGCGATGGGTGCGCTCGCCAGCCCCGTGCCCGTGCTTCAGGCCGGAATGTGTTACCTCAAAATGGGGGATCGGGAAAAGGCCCAAGGCGCGTTCGTTGTAGCGCTCTCGATGGGCGAAGAGGGCAATCCCGAACACGATGCCGCGCGAGGCAAAGCCTCGGCCATGCTCGCCATTCTCGAACAAGCCGAGAAGTGAGGTTTTCATGCCCAACTCCATTGATTTTCAGGTCGGCTCGAAGTTCATGGAGCTTGCCGGCGGCGTTGAGGTAAACAACCTCCAGGAGGCCATCAAGAAGGCCCTGCAGGAAATCACGCTGCCGGATCTGCCGTCTTCCTCCCCCAATGCGTCATCCTCATCTTCAGACTTGCCGAGGCTGGCCCCGCCCACGGCGGGAGGGCTCTCGCTCGAAACGCTGGCCCAGATGATCAGCAACGAGACGCGCACGCAGGCCACCAAAGACGGCGTGGCCTCCATCGACGCCAAGGGAAAAGAGCGCGCCGAGATCAACGAGAAGAAGCTGGAAGAGATCATGGATCGCCTCGACTCCATGAAATCCAAAGGTATCCTCGATGTCTTCAAAAAGATTTTCAGCTGGGTCGGCGTGATCGTCGGGGCGATAGCCAGCGTCGCCACAATCGTGGCCGGGGCGGCAACCGGGAACCCGCTGCTTATCGCGGGCGGGGCCGTAATGCTCACTATGTCCATCAACAGTGCCGTGAGTATGGCGACCGACGGCAAGGTAAGCATCAGCGCCGGGATTGCCGCCGGATTGAAGGCGTGCGGGGTTCCGGAAGACATCGCCGGGTATGTCGGCATGGCCTGCGAGCTTGCGATCACCATCGTGGGCATCGGGCTGACTATGGGCGGCTCCTTCGGCTCCGCCGCCACGACCTCAGCGCAGACCTTGTCGAAGGTGGCCGACATTGCGCTCAAGTCGTCGAACATCGCCAGCAGCGTCGTGCAGATGGGCAGTGGGGCGACGAACATCGCCGGTTCCGTGTACGATTACAAGATTTCCACCAGCTATGCGGATACCAAGGAGCTGGAAGCCATTCTGGAACGCATCCAGCAGGCGCAGGATATGGAGCTTGATTTTCTGAAGGGCGTCATGGAGCGCGCGGAAAAGATGCTCGAAGACGTCAACAACATTATTGAAGGATGTACTGAATCGCAGACGGCTATCTTGACCAATGTCGCGCCGACGATGGCCTAGCGCGGTGGAAGGCGGTGCTCTCACGCCACACTCCGGTTTTTCCGGTTGATGGGCGCGGAGGAAGAGGCTTGTGCCGCGTGATGGATGCGGCGTTTCGTGAGTGGCTGAGAGGGCAGTCCGCGTTTTCCCGTACCGGGATGAGCGGTGGCCAAATCGTATACGGGAAGGCCGTAAGCAGTAAGAGGATACGCATATGTCAGGCATACAAGGGTTGTCATCCGATCAACAACAGGTTTACAATCAACTAATAAACGATGCGGGGACGGTCAATGTTTCCCGAGCTGCCGTGGACAAGGAGCTACAGGTTGCGATGGATGCGGGGCTTTCCTTTCAGGAGGCCGCCGCGCAGGTCCGCAACGATTTGCCGACGCTCACCCCGCCGAAAAGTCCTTCCGGATCACTCGGCGGCTGGGTGGGCGTGGCCTCCCCGATGGCGAGCATCAATGCCCTCATTACGGAAATGAGCGCCGAACAGCGCAAGGAAAACCGTGAGGTCATGAAAGCGCAAACCGACAGCATCGCCATGTCGATGGAGCAGCAGGCCGATGAAATCCGCAAAAAGGCCGTGGCGCAGCTCGTCTGCGGCGTCGTGTCCGGGGCTATCAACATCGGCATGGGCGCTGTCCAGTTCGGCATGGGCATGAAGCAGTTGAACATGGGCAAGCAGCAGGGGGCGCTGGCCAAGGAGCAGGGCGTCCTCGGCAAGCAGCAGACCGACATCGCAAACAAGCAGGCCGATCTCAAATCCCTGCGGAGCGAAGGGGCGAAGTTGTCCGGCGATGAGCTGAAGCAGTTCAATGCGGAGTATTCAAGCCGGAAGGCGTCGCTGAAGGCTGATATGACGGATGTGAAGACGCAAATGAAGACGCTGGATGCAAAGTCCGGCGCTTTGGGGGCTCAGTCCCAGAGCTACGGAGTCATGGGGCAGTCCATGTCCCAGCTCGGGCAGGGGGTAAGCGGCATCGTCGGTTCCGTCGGGGATTTCATCGGGGCGCAGTACGACGCCGCCATGAAGGAGATGGAAGCCGATCAGGAGCGGATGCGGGCCAGCCGCGATGCGTTGAAGAGCATCAACGACAGCCTGTCCGAATTGATCCAGAAGTCGATCTCCACGCAGGACGCCATCCAGCAGAATATGAACCAGACCCGTTCACGGATTTTGGGATAGGAGGTCGTATGGCTATCAACGGCATTTCCACGCAACAGGTTTCGGGAATTTCCCCCAATGCGGGCGTATCCGCCAACGGGGGCGCGTCGATCGAGAGCGTGTCGAACGCCATCAGCGCAGCGGCGAACAAGGGCATCACGCCTGCGGGGCCCACGGTGACGGAACGGGACAGCCGGGGCTCCACCTATGGCTTCACGCCGTACCACGACCATAACGGCAATAAAATGGTCTATCTGGAAAGCCGCTCGGCGTCCGGAGTCGTTTCCCATATGCCGCTTAAACTTGAACAGCTCGAATCCCTTTGCTCCAGAAGGGGCATAGCCGTCCCTTCGTTGCAGTATAATTAGGGGGAGGATCATGGTAACGAACAGCGAACCGCAAGATCGGCTTTTGGAAGAATTGAGCGTATGTTCGGCGGCGCTGTCGGCCATCGCGGAGAAGCTCGAAGCGGAAGGGCGTTCCTTGGAGGCCCTGACGGATGCCGAACAACGGGAAATCGAGGCTCTCGGCAAACGGGTGGAGCGTTGTGACCGCCAGCTTGACGAATGCCTGAAGGATACGCCTCCGTGCGGGAAGGGCCCCATGCCGCACGTTTGGGGTCTCCGCGTTTGATGATTGACAAGGCGTTGTGGAAGACCGCATAGTTCCCCCAAGGAGGCAACATGTCGCTTTTGCAGGAATCCGTTGACGCACTGACGGCGGCTGCAGGCTGGAAAAAGGCCTCTCCCGGCGCGGACGGCGTCTTCCGCTTTCGCCTTGAAGGCGATTTGGACATGGAGTTTTTTTCGCCTGATGGGCGGACGGGCATCCTGCGGGCCGATCTTGGCCCGCTTCCCGCTGCGGAACAGGATGCGGATGATCTCTTGCGGAAGTGCGCTTCCCGTATGGTCGCGGCCTCGCGCTCCCGGAGGACGGTCCTTTCGGTGGATGAGGGCAGGTTTTCGCTGCACCTTGTTGTGCCTTTGGCCGAGAGCGTTGCCTCCATGCCGGGGTATGCCAAGGATTTTTTGAATGATCTGGCATGGTGGAAAAGACAGGTGCAGGGCGGTGGCGCGTCGGCGTTTTCTTTCTTCTCCGGTATGCAAGCCTGGAATATGGGGCGCTGATGCATTGTCGTGGTGGCGTTTCGCTCTTGATGGTTTTTGCACTCGTTTTCGGAGTGCTTCTGGTTTCTTGCCCGGCGTTTGCCGTCCAAGGGGGATTTTCCCGTCCGTACACGCACTATGCGGACGATGAGGATCTGACAGTCATCCTCACGAACTTCGCCCGCTCACAGGGGCTCGGCGCTTCGTTCTCTCCCGGCGTGGTCGGCAAGGTGAGCGGGCGCTTTGATGCCGTTCCCCCGGAAACCTTCCTGAAGGGGATGCAGGCCGCCTTTGGCGTGACATGGTATCGGCTCGGCTCCACCCTCTATTTTTACAGCGAATCGGAACTGTCGCGGGCGTTCATCACCCCGCGGGCCATGACCGCGGAGCGTCTGTACCAGATGCTCAGGCAATCGGCGGTGTTCGCCCCGCAACTGCCCGCGACGCTCGCCCCCGGCGGCGCGATGATCGTCGTGTCCGGCCCGCCCACTTACCTTGCCCAGATTTCAGCCGCCGTCACCGCCTTTGAAGAGGCGCAGATCACCAATTTCGTGATGAAGGTCTTTCCGCTCAAATATGCGTGGGCGGAAGACATGTCCGTCAACAGCATGGACAAAACGGTGACCATCCCCGGAGTGGCGAGCATCCTCAGGGCCATGGTCACGGGTTCGCCCAATTCCGCGACCCGGGTGACGCAGGACACCGCCACCGTGGACAAGCTGTCCGGCACCGGGCTCATCGCGCAGGGACGGATGACGCCCGTGGCTCCCGATGCCCCCGCCCCCGCCGCGCAGCAGGGCGGACAGGCCGCTCCGCAGAATGCCACGCAAGTGAACATTATGGCCGATCCGCGCGTCAATGCGGTGCTGGTCAATGATGCCGAATACCGGATGCCGTACTACGCCAAGGTTATCGCGGATCTCGACAGGCCTGTGGAACTCGTGGAAATCCATGCCGCCATCGTGGACATCGATTCCGACTTCAAACGAGATCTCGGCGTTACGTATCAGGGCGCGAACAGCCGGGACAAGGGCTGGAGCACCGGAGGCGAGTTTTCCGGCACCGGAGACAAATTTTCGCCTCTGCCCACGATGGGCACCCCGTCCGGAACGGGCATGAACCTGTCCACCATCTATACGCACGGCGCGGACTTCTTCCTTGCCCGCATCCAGGCGCTGGAGGCGGAAGGCGAAGCCAGGATGCTCGGGCGGCCTTCTGTGCTGACAGTGGACAATGTGCAGGCCACGCTGGAAAACACCAGCACCTATTACATCCAGGTGGAAGGCTATCAGGCGGTGGACCTGTTCAAGGTCGAGGCGGGGACGGTCTTGCGCGTGACCCCGCACATCATCCGCAACGAACGCGGCCAAACCTCCATCAAGCTCGCGGTCAGCGTGCAGGACGACCAGAACGACAGCAAGGATGCGCCGGTCAGCGACAACAGCGTTCCGCCCATCAAGCAGACGAAGATCAACACGCAGGCCATCGTGGGCGCGGGGCAGAGCCTGCTCATCGGCGGGTACTACTACGAGCAGAAGTCCACGGATGCCAGCGGGATACCGATCCTCATGCACATCCCCGTGCTCGGAAACCTCTTCAAGACGACGAGCAAGGGGACCAAACGCATGGAGCGCCTGATCCTCATTACGCCGAAGGTCATCCATTTGGATGAGATCCCGACGACGCCCCCCCGCGTGGACGAACCCACATTCCACAGATCGCCGACGCAGGCCGATTATGAGGAACGGGTTCCGGCGGCCCCGCAGAGCGGCTGCTCCCGGAAACGGCCCGAACTGGAGACGGTGACGCCCGCCACGGCGACCCCGTTGTCGCCGCCCGCGGCGCGGCAATCGCCCGGAGTACAGACGCAGGCACGGCCTGCGGGAGCGCTATGAGTGCCTCCGGCTTGATTGTCTTTCGTCTTTTTTCCGGCCCCCACATGGGGGCGGAACTTGTCTTGCCCGCGGGGAATCAGCTTGTAGGGTCCGACGACTCTTGCGACATCATTCTTCAAGACAGTTCAGTCGCTTCCCGGCACGCGAACATCGTCATAGGCTTTTCCGGGGACGGCGCCCCGTCCGTGCGGGTGACGCCGCTCGACGGCGAGATACTGCTCAATGGCGCTCCCTTGCCGTCCGACGGTGCGGACATCCCCGCGCGTACGCCGTTTTTTCTGGGCTTGACCTGCATGGCATGGTCGGAGCCCGGCGAGCCGGCGGACGCATGGCGTCAGGTCGCGTCCGGCTTGCAGGAGCGGCGTTCGGTGCAGGAACGCCCGGAACCTGCGGAGCCGCAGCGCGAAGAGCCGGTCATGGATCTCGGTGATCCGATGATACTGTTGGAAGAAGGGACTTCTGTAGGCGCCAACGGCGTTGGCAAAACGCTTTGGGAACGGTTGCGCTCCTTGCCGCCGCAGAGGTTGGCCTTGTCCTTTTTTCTTTTGCTGGGCCTGTGCGGGCTGACTTTTTCCTATGCGGGCAGAACCCCGGATGCGGAAACGAGAGTCAAGGAAATCCAAACTATTATTGACGAAAACGGTTTTCGCACATTGGTCGTATCTCCGCAGGATGAAGGCGTCGGCGTGCAGGGAGTCTTGCGCGACGATGCCGAAAGGGCCGATCTCCTGCGCTTGGCACAAGGTGTGCAGTACCCTGTTTATCTTGATGTGACGCTCCGCGGGGACAGGGTCGATGCCGTAACGTCAGCCTTCGCAAGCCGGGGATTCTCCCTCTCCGTGCAGGAGAAGACGGATAACCCGGACGACGGCCTGGACCTTGCCGGGTACATGAAGGACGGGCTCGTGGAAGAGCAGGCCTTTTCCGCCGTCCGCGAAGATGTCCCGGAACTGCGGGACCAGGCCGTCTGGAGCCGTTTGGACCGGACCATCCGTCACGCCGACGCGGTTGAAGCGGTCCTGTTGCCGCTCTTGAAGGAGGCGGATCTGGCGTTTGTGCAGGTCCGGTTCCTGCCCGGAAAGGTGGAGCTTGCGGGCCGGTTCGATGTGGCCCAGCGTATCCGTCTGGACGGCGTGCTGGACAAGGCCCGTGCGGAACTCGGCGTCCCGGTCGTGTTCGATGTGGTTGCGTCGTTCGAGAAAAAGCGGCCTCAAGCCGAAGTCCGGCGTGAAGCCGCGGCGCCGCAGCAGGCGGAGGCGGGAGACGTTCCCGCACCGCAAGCCGATGATATGCCGGAGATCCGGGTGACCGGGGTAACATTGACGCCCATGCGTTTCATCAGTCTGGCTACGGGGCAGCGTGTCTTTGAGGGCGGTCTGCTCCCCGGCGGATATGTGCTCGAGTCCATCGGCGTGAAGGAGTTGAAGCTCCGTAAGGATGGGCGGATAATCGTGTATCGACTGAGAGGTTCCAATGAGTGACGCGATGGTTTCCGTGCTGGATGCCCTTGACGATCCCCGCGCCTTGCAGGGCATCCGGGATGAGGTTCTGGAAATGGATCTGGCTGTCAAACGGCATATGGATAGGGGGTTGACCCCCGACGAATGGGCTGTGGCGCAGGCCGTCCGGGAAGCGACGCAGGCTGCGTTGCATTCTATGGACAACATGGCGAAGTAAAAGGATTTCTAACCAAAGTGAGTTTGCCATGAATATCAACGGCACGAGTGGAACGCCGGGATTGAACGTCAATGAGCTGTTCAACAGCGGCTTGGATTCGATCAGCAGCAAGGGCAAGGACCTGCAGGCCAAGATGACCGAGATGCTGGGCAAGGACGAAGTCAGCCCCGAGGACATGATGGCCCTCCAGTTCGAAGTCGGGCAGTACAATGCCATGCTGGAATCGCTCTCGTCCGTCACGAAGAGCATGACGGATATGATGAAGAGCCTTGCCCAGCGTACCGGCTGAGTTTGTCTCCCGTCCGGAATCATGTTCCGGGACCGCACCCCGGATGCTTTTGCGTGGCTCCATCCCGCGCATGGCGCGTCGGACGGGATGACGGACAAGGAGAAGGGGCTGTCCCCTTCTCCCCTTTTTGCGTTTAGCCGGGGGTGCCCGGGCTGCCCGCATCTTTTTACGATTGGAGAAACGCCATGCTGTCCGATACCCAGATCAGCCGTTTGCTTGATGTCGCCAACGCTGCATGTCACGGAGGAAACGTGGTGGATGCGCGTGCCATGTACGCGGGGGTGCTCGCGCTCCGCCCGGGATTTGCGCCCGCTCTCATGGGCAAGGCCCTGAGCCATATTGTGGTGGATGATTTCGACGAGGCGGAACGGCTCCTGAAAGATGAAGTGCTGGCCGCCATGCCGGAAGATGAGGACGCGCAGGCGCTGCTTGGTCTGTGTTACACCTTGGCGAGGCGGCAAGGCGAAGCCGAAGCTGTGCTTGCCCCGCTGGCCGCCGGCGAAGGCCCGAGAGCGGAGCTGGCCGCCGGGTTGCTTGAAAAACTCCGGCAAGAACCGTAGGCTGGTGTAATCCGGCGGAGGTAGACGTGGACATTTCCGGTCTTGGGGCTTCAAAGCTTTTGGAGGCGCTGGAAAAGCTGGGCGTCTCCAAGGGGGCCGAACTGCGGAGCCTTGGCCCGCAGGGAGAACCTCCCGCCGAGCTGGTGCGTGCCTTCGAGGATGCGCTGCGCGCGCCGGATGGGCAGGGCGGTCCGTCCGTGCAGGGCGTTGCTGAAGGCTCGCGGGAGCACGGGCCTTTTGAGGAGGCCGGGCAAGATATCCCGGAAGTGGCGCGTACGGATGAGGCAATCCCTCCGAACCCTTCCGAAGATCCCGTGTACGGCATCTCCGAGGGGAGCCGGATTGACGGCATCGGCGGTACGATGCGGATAGAATCGCCTTCCGGGCCGCAGGCCGTGGAAGGGCGGACGGATGCCGTTCAGACGGACGGCATGCAGGAGCTGGCCCGGCTGCTCGAGCGGGTCGGCGGCGGGAACGCTTCCGCGACGGAGTTGTACCAGCTGCAATTCCTTGTGGGGATGCTCCGGGTACAGGCCACGGGCGGGGCGAAGTTGTCGCAGCAGGTCAATCAGGGTTTTGAATCGTTGTTGAAGCAGCAGGGGTAGAATGTGACGGAAACGGGGCGTGGACATATGACGGAAGCACATGGGTCCGGGAAAAAAGGGATGCGCTGGCTCCCGTTTCTGCTGGTGTTGTCGCTCTGTGCGGCGCTTCTGGGCTGTCAGGTAGAAGTGTACCGCGGGCTGACCGAGGCGCAGGTCAATACGATGCTGTCCACGCTGCTCAAGCGCGGCATCCGGGCCGAGAAAACCGCCGCTGGAAAGGCAGGGTTCACCTTGTCCGTGGATGAGGATCAGCTCGTTCAGTCCCTTGAAATACTGAAAGAGAACAACCTCCCTCGGGCGGACTACGAAAACCTCGGCAAAGTTTTTTCCGGGCAGGGGATGATCTCATCCGCCTCGGAGGAACAGGCTCGCATGGCCTACGCCATCTCGCAGGAGCTGTCCGACACCTTTTCCCGTATCGACGGCGTGCTGACGGCCCGCGTCCATGTGGTGCTCGGAGGTACGGATCAGGCCACCGATACGCGTACCCTGCCTTCCGCCGCCGTTTTCCTCCGCCATACCCCGGATTCGCCTGTCGTCAACCTGGTCGCCAAAATCCGTGAGCTTACGTCCAAGGCCGTGCCGGATCTCGACTATGAACGTGTTTCCGTCATGCTCGTTCCGGTTCGGGAACAGGTTTCCGTACCCATGGAGCCAACCCCGAAATTCCTCGGATTGCCGCTCGCGCCGCAGAATGGGCCGCCATATGCCTTGATCGGCGCGGGGATCGTCTTTTTGGCGGCGCTCGCCGGGCTTGCGCTGTTGGCGCTTTCCCTGCGTGATGCCCTGCGGAAGCGCAAAGAGGCGGCGAACGCCTCGGAAGATCAGTCGTCGTAACGCTGGCACGGCCGGACAGGTATGCACACCTCGTTTTTTTCGGACATCATCGCACGGAAACCTGCGCTGTTTCGGGCTATGCTGGCCTTCAACGGTCGCTTGGGCTCCGTTGTGCCGGACTGTCCCGAAGCATGGCGCGTTCCCGGTTTGAACACGGCGATTGTGGCGGCGGAACTCTCGCGGCGTGGCTCGCCCGTATTGGCGTGGCCTGTCGCGCCGCCGGAAGAAGGGTTCTGGGATTTCACCGACGAGTCACGGCGTTTGGCCTTCCTGAGTGCGGAAGAGTTGGAGCGTCTGGGCAAAGTGTTCGGCGTGTGTGTCCACGCTGCGGAGCTGGCTCGCATTATCACCCGGGAGCCGGTCTTGGCCCTGCGTGAAGCCCTGGGGGAACCGCTGTACCGCTATGGCATCCAGCGCGGGCAGTATCAGCTCGGTAGTGTGCGGCAGTTTTTTCTGAGCCGCGACGTCCGGGAGCCGTTGCTGGAACGTATGCAGCGCCACGGCCGTCTGGCGATTGCCATTTGCCGCGTTCCTTGGCCCGCCGCCTTGAAGGAACGGGCCGCCGAGAATATTGAGGATGCTCCGCCGTCGGTGTCGCCTGCGGTTCAGCGGGCGGTATGGTTTGGTCTGAAGAAGCTGTTGCTGAAGGAGGTTGCACCGCAATGGGCTCCCTGTTTCGATTGACCGGGGACACGGTAACCCCGTCCGCCGGGACGCGTGTGCTCAAAGCCTCTGAGGCCGCCGTCCTTCTGGAGGCCAATGCCGTGCTCGACGCGGCCCGTGAGCGTGTGGCCGACATGGAGCGCAAGGCCGGGGAGGCCTATGAGCGGCGGCGCGAGGAAGGTTACCGCGACGGCGTGGAGGAAGGCCGCCTCGAACATGCCGAGAAGGTGATGGAAACCGTGCTGTCGTCGGTCGAGTACATCGAAGGCATTGAGGCCACGTTGGTGAATGTGGTTGCTGTGGCCGTGCGCAAGGTCATCGGCGAGATTGACGAAAACGAACGCATCGTCCGTATCGTCCGCAATGCGCTGGTGACGGTCCGCAATCAGCAGCACGTGACGATCCGCGTGGCGCCCGCTGATGAAAAGGCCGTCCGGGAGGGGTTGGCATCCATGCTGGCCTCCGTGCCGGGCGGGGCCAGTTTTCTGGATGTCGTGCCGGATGCGCGTCTTGAGCGGGGGGCGTGCCTTTTGGAAAGCGAGCTCGGCGTGGTCGATGCCAGCCTCGAGACACAGCTCAAGGCGCTGGAAAACGCCCTGCGCTCCAAAATCGCTTCATAGCGCGTACCGATTGCGGGGACAACGCCGACAACCGCTTCAGCCGTCTGCCCCATATGCGATCGCGGCTCGATTCATTGGTATACACGTTTCCCCCGTTATAGAGCGGTGTGTGCCGTTGCACGGCACGGCTTGAGAAAGGACGTTTTGGGGCCACGCCCGCATTTTCGGCCCTTGCGGAGGGGCGATTGGGCGAACGCCTGCTTGGATCTCGCGGATATGGTTTGACAAACGGATGGATGCCCTATGGCCTTTGAATATATCGGAGCGCTTCTTGAGGAAGCGGTGCAGTCGACCGCCTCGGTGGAGGTGCGGGGCCGCGTGGAGCAGGTCGTGGGGACCATCATCCGGGCCGTGGTGCCGGGGGTGAAGGTCGGCGAACTGTGCATCCTGCGGAACCCGTGGGAAGACTGGACGCTCCGGGCCGAGGTCGTGGGCTTCGTGAAGCAGGTGGCCCTGTTGACGCCGCTCGGCGATTTGCAGGGCATTTCGCCCGCAACCGAAGTCATCCCGACGGGGGAAATCCATTCCGTGCCCGTGGGCGAAGATCTCCTCGGGCGCGTCCTGAACGGGCTCGGCGATCCCATCGACGGCGGGCCGCCGCTCAAGCCCCGGACCCACTATCCGGTTTACGCCGATCCCCCGAACCCCATGCTCCGCAAGATCATCGACAAGCCGATTTCTCTGGGCCTGCGCGTGCTCGACGGGGTGCTTACCTGCGGCGAGGGGCAGCGCATGGGTATTTTCGCGGCGGCTGGCGGCGGTAAAAGTACGCTCTTGTCCAGCATCATCAAAGGCTGTTCCGCCGATGTGTGCGTGTTGGCGCTGATTGGCGAGCGCGGCCGCGAAGTGCGTGAGTTCATTGAGAACGACCTTGGCCCGGAAGGGCGGAAAAAGGCCGTGCTGGTCGTCTCCACATCCGACCGCTCGTCGATGGAACGCCTCAAGGCCGCGTACACGGCCACGGCGGTGGCGGAATATTTCCGGGATCAGCACAAGAGCGTTCTGCTCATGATGGACTCGGTGACCCGTTTCGGGCGCGCACAGCGCGAGATCGGCCTTGCCGCGGGCGAACCCCCGACCCGGCGCGGTTTCCCTCCGTCCGTGTTTTCGACGCTTCCCAAGCTGATGGAACGGGCGGGCAATTCGGATAAGGGCTCCATCACGGCGCTGTATACCGTACTGGTGGAGGGCGACGACATGACGGAGCCCATTGCGGACGAAACCCGCTCCATCCTCGACGGGCACATCATCCTGTCCCGCAAGTTGGCGGCGGCGAACCACTATCCCGCCATCGACGTACAGGCCAGCGTCAGCCGCGTTATGAACGCCATCGTTACGAAGGAGCACAAGAAAGCCGCGCAGGCGCTCCGTAAGGTGCTGGCGAAGTTCGCCGAGGTGGAATTGCTCGTGCAGATCGGCGAATACAAGAAAGGATCGGATAAGGAAGCCGACGACGCGCTGGCCCGGATCAACGCCGTAAACGCGTTCCTCAGGCAAGGTTTGGACGAAAAAAGCACTTTTGAGGAAACGTTGCAGGCGCTGTATAAGGTGGTGGCCTGAGCGTGGAAAAGTATCCGCTGGCTCCATTGCTTAAAGTGCGCGAATACCGGGAGGATGCGGCCAAGAATGCCCTCAGCGCCGCCGAGCGCGCCGTGGTTGAGGCGCAGGAGGCGGTGGAGCGGTGCCGCGGGGAGCTGGAGCGCTACAAGGTCTGGCGTCAGGAAGAGGTTGAGCGCCGCTATGACGCGATCATGGGCAAGGGCCTGAGCCTCAAGGAATTGGATGTGTTCAAGGCCGGGCTCGGTGCGCTGGCCGATGGCGAGTTGAAGCTGGAAGAAGCCATCGCCCAAGCGCTTGAGAACGTAAAAAAGCGTCAGGAGGACGTACGCAAGGCCCGGGAGGCCGCGCGGCAGGCTCAGCACGAGACGGCCAAAATCGTGACGCATCGGGACATCTGGCTCGTCGAGGCCAAACGCGAGGCCGAGCGTCTGGAAGATTTGGAAATGGAAGAATTCAAACCGCTGCCGCCTCAGGGGACCGAAGGCGAGCTCTAGGGGCGTTTTACCCTCGAAGGGGTAGGAAGCATTGGGGAAAGGAAGGGAAACCTTTCTGGAGAGACGTTTTTCCCATCCGGCTTCCTCAAATCTGCCGATACGGAAGCTATACCGCTCTTTCCAATGCCTTTTGCGTCCATTATGCCCTGCATTTTCGGGAATTGAGCGCCGGTTGGAGCGATAGCCCTTTCAAAATAAAGAAACCCGTCCATAAGCGGAGGAATGCGGGAGGTGTCGTATGGCTGACTTTATGAAGGTGGATATGTCCCGGCTCGGGCAGGCTGAAGGCCGATCTGCGGATTCCGGCATGGCCGCGCCGTCAGGTGCGGACGTGGATACCTTTCAGCAAGCCATGCGGCGGCGTCCGCTTGACGAACGGCAGGGTTCCGGAGGAGATGAGTCCGACGGGGGACGTGGGGCTTCCCATGCTCCTGACGAGGATACCTCAGCCGAGGCCGAAGCGCTTTCCAGCATGTTTTCCCGGATGACCGGGCCGTTGGATACGCTTTTTGCCGGACGCACGGCGCAGACGGCTGAAACGGCGGCTCCGTCCGGAGATGCTCCGGATTTGGGTGCGCTGGCGGAAAAGCTCGTGGAGCGGATTCTGGTTTCCGGGCCCGACGGGGGCCATGAGATACGCCTCACCCTTGGCAAGGATGTCCTCCCCGGAACCGAAATCCGGCTCCAGCGCGGGAGCGACGGCGTGCTGTCGGTACATTTGGCGACGGACAACGCGGCATCCTTTCAGACCCTCGTCGGCGCACAGGAATCCTTGAAGGCGCGGCTTGAGTCGTTTGAGAAGGATGTTCGCGTCGAAGTGGTTTCTGAACGGGGCGAGGCCGAAGCCGAGAACGGCGATGGGCGTCGGCAGTCGCGCGGCGAGTATGTCGCTCCGGACGAACGGGATGCCTGACCCCGGCGCACGGGGAGGGATGCCGCGTCAGCCGTTTGAAGAGGCGCAGCCCGAAACTTTTTGTAACAGCCCTCCATTGCCGGGGGCGGAGAAGTACATGGAGATACTGCCTTTCCGGGCTCCGGCGCTTTCGCCGCTTGAAGCGCATGTCTTCAACCTGCTGTGCACGCGGGCGCAGCCGTGGCCCATTGATGTGGCCGGTACGCCGTGCGCGTTGGAGGCCGGGGGCCTTGCGGCTCCGGTCCCTCCGGTGTGCGCTTTTGACGTCGTTTGCGGCGAGCGGACATGGCGCGTGGAACTCGGCAGCCTGCGCTTGCTGGCTTTGCATCCGGCAGTGGCGGATGTGCCGCCGAACGCCGCACTGCCCGGGGCGCTGCAGTTGGCGGTTCTCGACTTGCTGGCCGCTCCTTTGGCGGAACTGGCGCAAACGTTTTTGCATGTGCCGCTGGCTGTCCGCAACGTCCGGATGATCGAAGCGGCGGAACCGGCCGTTTGTGCGCTTCCCCTGACGTTGCACGTGCCGGTGGGGGCGGGGGCCTCCGCAGAGGCGTATCCGATCCCTGTCAGGCTGTGCCTCCCGGATCGGGAGAGCGCGCTCGAACTGGTGGAACGTCTGGACGCCTTGCCGCGCCGCCGCGCGCTGGGGCTTGCCGGGGACGTGCCGGTTCCGGTCAGCCTCGAAGCGGGGCGTATGCGGCTTTCCGTCAACGAGCTGTCTTCCCTTGAACCAGACGATGTGCTGCTGCCGGAAACCTATCCGGCGCGTGAGGGCCGCGTTACGCTCCGCCTCTGCGCCACGTCGCGTTCCCTTGCGTTCGCCTGCTCCCTCGCGGAGGGCTGCGCGACCATCCTTTCTGTCTTGAATCCCGAGGAGGGGCCCATGTCCGACGAAAACAATACGGCTGCCGGGGCCGCGCCGTCCGAAGGCGTCGATACCGGCGAACTGGAAGTGACGCTGACCTTTGAACTGGAACGCCGCCTCATGACGGTGCGGGACGTGGAGACGCTCGCCCCCGGCTATACTTTCGCGTTCGGCGGCGATGCGCTCGCCCCGGTCACGCTGTACGCCAACGGCAAATCCGTCGGCAAGGGGCGCCTTGTGGATTTGAACGGGACGCTCGGCGTACAGGTCGTCAGCCTCGGCAAGGTGGGAGAGTAGGCATGACGGGCGTCAATCCGTTGTATTTCATTGTGGGCATGGCTTTGTTGGGCCTTGCTCCGTTTTTCCTGATGATGGTCACGTCCTACGTGAAGATCGTGGTGGTCACGTCGCTTGTCCGCAACGCCCTCGGCGTGCAGCAGGTCCCGCCCGCGATGGTCATGAACGGCCTTGCCATCATATTGAGCCTGTTCATTATGGCCCCCATGATGATGAGTACGATGGACATCGCCGAGAAACTCCAGATCAGCGCGGAGCCTTCGCCGAAGGAAGTTATCGGCATCGTCGACAAGCTGTCGCCGCCGCTGCGCAAGTTCCTTTCGGACAATACGGAGGACGGCGTGCTCCGGGCCTTCATGAGCACGGCGAAGCGTATCTGGCCCAAAGAACAGCATGATCAGATTTCCAAAGACAACATGCTGATCCTCGTGCCCGCGTTTACCATTTCCGAATTGACCAAGGCGTTTCAGGTGGGGTTCCTGCTGTATTTGCCGTTTATCGCCATCGACCTTATCATTTCCAATATCCTGTTGGCGATGGGCATGATGATGGTATCTCCCATGACCATTTCCCTGCCCTTCAAACTCCTGCTTTTCGTGACCCTTGACGGGTGGCTTAAGATCAGTCAAGGATTGCTCTTAAGCTACAAATAGCAACAACATCAGGAAGAACGTGTATGCAAGTTGTCACATCGGAACAGGGTTGCGTCGGTATCATTGCGCTTACCGGAAGGATCGACGCAACCACGGCGAGCAGTTTTGAAACCTCCTGCCGTGAGCTTCTGGATTCCGGGGCCAAAAAGGTCGTGGTGGATCTTGGTGGTGTCGAATACATCAGTTCCGCAGGGTTACGGGTCATTTTGACGATGGTTAAGGCGAGTAAGGCCGCCGCGGCGACGCTGGCGTTCTGTTCCATGCAGTCGATGGTGGCGGAAGTTTTCAAAATTTCGGGATTCAGCTCCATGCTCCCCATTTACGCCACGCGCGACGAGGCCGTCAGCGCCCTTTCCTGAGGAGGCGATCATGGCGACGCTCAGCGTTCCGGCCAGTCTTGAGCAGCTGGCGAATGTCAATGCCTTTATCCACGAGACCATCCCTTCTTCATACAGGCCGCTGATCCCGCAGGTGGAGCTTGCCGCTGAGGAACTTTTGGTCAACGTATTCAGCTATGCCTATCCGGATGTCCCGGGTGAGGCGCAGGTCGCCTGCCGGGAAGTGCGGCTCGACAACGTGCCGTACTTTTGCTTCAAGGTGCAGGACTGGGGAGCCCCTTTCGATCCTTTCCTTGAAGCGCCGGTCCCGGACGTATCGCTCGGCGTGGACGAGCGGCCCGTGGGCGGGCTCGGCATCCATTTGATCAAGTCCGTAGTGGCCCACTATACCTATGCCTACTACGAACAGTCGAATATCATCGAACTCTATTTCGCGCTGCCCGAGTGATCCGCGTCCTGAGTTTTTGCCTGGCGGCGGGGATGTTCGTATCCGGCACGGCTTCGGCGGGCGTCATCCTGCATGAGGAGCTCTCGACGGACGAGCGCCCGGCCCAACGCCTGCGCCCCGTGCATCCCGGCGGCCAATCCGAAAGCCCCTTGCCGCCGCGTCCCTCCATCCCTACTGAAAACCTGCTCGACCAGATGGACATTTACGCGCTGTCGCCCCATGCGGCGGCGCTGTCCCTGCCGCGCATGGTGTCGCCGCAACTGGTTCTCCGCGCCCATGCCGGAAAAGGGACGCTCCCTCCGCCCGCCGTCTGGCGGGAACTCGTGGCCAAGGCCAGCGGCCGCTACGGGCTCGATCCCCGGCTTATCGCGGCGGTGATCAAGGTGGAGTCCAATTTCGAAACCATCGCTGAATCGGAGAAGGGCGCACAGGGGCTCATGCAGCTTATGCCGGGGACGCAACAGATGCTCGGTGTTATCGATCCTTTCGATCCCGAGGCCAATGTGGACGCGGGGAGCCGCTATCTGCGCCAGCAGATTGACCGCTTCGGCAGGCTTGATCTCGCGCTCGCCGCCTATAATGCCGGGCCGGGCAACGTCCTGCGCTACGGGGGCATCCCGCCTTTCGCAGAAACACAAGCCTACGTGAGCAAGGTGCTGTCACTGCTGGATGCCGACAACTGAGCGTCCGGCTATTCTTTTCAAGGAAAAGACTCTCTCGAAAACGTCCCCGCCGTATTCATCCTCGCTCCCTCTTCTTTTCCCCTTTCCCTGCAGAGCCCGCCGCCAGACAAAGAAAATCCCTCGCAGCACGGAAAAGCCGCCGCGAGGGATTCAATAAGGGTGGAAAGCCTTTGGTGGAGGTAGGTGGGGGGAGGAGGCCCCTTTCTCCAGAGAGGGGCCTCCTCCCCCCACCTACCTGCTTACCATCGTTACTCATCAAACGTGGGCCGGTTCTCCGCCTTGATGGCTTTGCGGACATCGACGAATTCGGGCTCGCCCCACGGAAGGGCGGGGGTGCGCTTGGGCGCCACATTGACGAAGGTGCTCTCGCCGTTGATCTGAACGCGCACGGCTATGGTCCCGTCGGGAGACGCCTCGGCGGCCCGGACGCCTTTGGGCGAGTAGGAGGCCACGAGGCTGGCCGCGTCCTGAAGCGTTTCGTTATCCCACGGGGTGAGCTGGCGGGCAAGTGCGAAAGGGCTCGGAAAGTCACGCACGCGGAGGATGGCGTCGCCGGGACGGACCAGACGCTCCAGCGCCGAGTTGTCCGCTTCGTTGCGGCCCATCGACAGCCAGTGATCACCGAACCAGTACTGACGCCCGATGTTGGACAATTCGAAGTCTTCAACCGTCGGCTCTTTGAGGCGCGTCAGGACCGGCCAATAGCGCCGGGAGTTTTCCTTTTCCGCCAGTTTGCACCCTCCGGCGGGTGTGGGGATCTCTTTCAGGCCCATTTGATCGGCTAACGCCATTTGGGACTTCCGGCCGCGCCCGAAGATACCGAGCAGCTTGTTGCGATCCACCAAGCCCGAGATTTCAGGGGCGGTCGGATCGAGCAGTTGGGCGCTGAGCGGACGGAGGAGGGACTCCTTAACCTCTGCGTCGCGGCGGATGACATTGAGGGTGTCGCGGCGCTGGGACATGGGGCGCTGCCCGAGCACTTCACCGGAGATAAGGAATGACGCTCCCCATTTTTTCATGAGTTCCCGCGCCTTGCGCATCATGAGGATTTTGCAGTCGACACAGGGGTTCATGACTTTGCCGAAACCGTGGGCGGGGCGTTCCTTCAGGAGGCGCACGAACGCTTCACCGACGTCCACGGCTTCCACCTCAAGGCCGTACACCTTCTCCCAGTGGGGGATCAATTGCGGCTTGCCGAAAAAGGGGGTGACAAAATGCAGGCAACGGACAACCAGCCCTTGTTCCATGATCAGGCGGGCAGCGAGGATGCTGTCCAGCCCGCCGGAAAACAGGGCAAATGCATGCGGAGTGGAGGTATTCATAAAGCTATTCTACTGCGCCGGATACATGAACACAAGCGTCTGTTGTGTTGGCGCACAAGGGAAAAGGGCATGGCGTCGGCGTTTGCCGGATCGCACATGCCCTTTTTTATGGGGGCATCGTCCGATGCCCCGAATGAGGTGTGGGAGAACCGTGGGACGCATACGGGTTCTCTCGACCCCCTTAGACAGCGGAAAAGCTGGCTTTAGGGATGATCTTTGAACTTGTTCATCAGGTGTTCGTTGCCGCTGTGGCAGGGCGTACAGTCCATGACGCTCTTCATATTGTCGGCTTCCTTGCCCTTGGCGTGGCATTCGCCGCAGGTAGTGACGGATTGCGGAGCAGCGAGAGCGGGCTTGAAGGTTCCGTCGATTTTAGCGTTCATGATTTCGACGGCCTTGTAGGTGACGTCGGCGGTGAGGCGGCCGCAGCGTTCGCTGCGCGCCTTGGAGTTTGCCTCAACCTTGTTTTCGAAGCACCATCGGCTCAGGGAGACGTGACACAGTACGGAATCGGCTACGCTGGTGGGAAGATCGCCCTTCACGCCCTTGGCGGCTTCGCCGGGGTTGAAGATGGGCAGTTTCGCCGTTTCGTACCAGCGGTAGAGTTCCGACACCATCGCATTCCGTTCCTTTCTTCCCCAGAAAAGGGCGTAAGCCGAAGCGGGGCCGAGCAGCGCGCCGCAGATGGTGCCCCAGTCGGAGATGCCGCCCTTGCCGACTTCGAGCATGGCAAAGGGGAACTGATTGTACGGGGCGCCGTATTTTTCGCCCATAAGGCCCACGATGGCGTAGAATGCGCCGTACGCGCATCCCAAGCCCTTGTGCCAGTAGCCTTCGTAGGCAACCGGGGCGCAGACATTGGGATCAAGCTTGTGAGGTTTCCAGCCGAAGTCACCGTTGGCTTGATCAAAACGCTTCATCTTGGGATCAGCCGCAATACTGGTCCCCACAACGGACGCGACGGTACCGCCGACGGCGAGACCACCCAGTGCCCCAAGCATCGCTCTTCTGGTCAGTTCCATAGCCACTCCTCCTTCAAACTTGTTTGTTCTTTTCCGCTCAATATCGTTTTTGCCCGTCACAGAGGACGTCCGTTCGGCATTTTTGCCGATATTGGGTGATAAAAAGAGCCTTCTAAGCTTTTGTCCGCGACGCATGGCCTGCGTACAGACGTTTATCGAACGGGTTGTTCGACAATTCACGTGAAGGATGCCTTCAATCCATTATCCTGTCAATGGGGATTAACGGAAAAAGAGGATAGCTCCGTATGAGAGCTTTGCGTTTCTGAGCGTTTAGAGAGCAAAAAAAGTGCCCCGGGCGATTACGCCGAGGGGCACCTTGTTTTCATTTTGGGAAAACTACTTGGTTTCGTGGAGCCACGCCTTCATCTTTTCCAGCTGGCGCGCCACGGACAACGGGCCGGTGCCGCCGGGGGCGTTCCTGCGGGCGACGGCGGCGCGGTATTCAAGCACGTCGAACACATCGGGGCCGATGCGATCGCACAGGCTCTGAAGCGCGTCAAGCGGCAGGGCTTCGAGGGAAAGGTTCTTCCCTTCGGCCAGCGCCACGGCGGAACCCGTGATGTGGTGGGCCTCGCGGAAGGGAATGCCCTTTGTGACCAGATAGTCCGCAAGTTCGGTCGCGTTGAGGAACCCGGCGGTGAGGGCGCGGGCCATGCGGACTTCATCGAAGCGCAGGGCCTTCATCATGCCCGCCATAAGCTCCAGAGACGTGCTCAGGGTACGGTCGGCGTCGAGGAAAGGTTCCTTGTCTTCCTGAAGGTCGCGGTTGTAGGTCAAGGGGAGGCCCTTCAGGATGGTGAGCATGGCGGTCAAATCGCCGTACACCCGGCCCACCTTGCCGCGCATGATTTCGGCGACGTCGGGGTTTTTCTTCTGGGGCATGATGGAGGAGCCCGTGGCGTAGGCGTCGGGCAGCTTCACGAAGCCGAAAGCCGGGTTCGACCACAGGATGATCTCCTCACAGCAGCGGGAGAGGTGCATCATGGCTGTGCTGGCGCAGAACAGGGCTTCGATGACGAAATCCCGGTCGGACACGGCGTCCATGCTGTTGTCGAATGTGCCGTACATGTCCAGTTCGCGGGCCACGGACGTGGGATCGAGCGGGTAGGTCGTCCCGGCGAGGGCGGCCGCGCCGAGGGGGCTGATGCGGGTGCGCTTTTCGCAGTCGGCCATGCGCTGGACGTCGCGGCGGAGCATCCAGGCATAGGCGAGCAGGTGATGGGCGAGGCTGACGGGCTGCGCGGGCTGGAGGTGGGTGCAGCCGGGGAGGATGGTGTCCTGATGCTCTTCGGCGCGGGCCATGTATACGGCGGCAAGCTCACGGGCGAGGCGCTGCCATTCGCGGAGCCGGTCGGAGACGAACAGACGGAAGTCGAGCGCGACCTGATCGTTGCGGCTGCGGCCCGTGTGGAGCTTCTTGCCCACGTCGCCCACGAGTTCGGTGAGGCGGCTTTCGATGTTCATGTGGACGTCTTCCAGTTCTTTTTTCCACTGGAAGGTGCCGTCCTCGATTTCCGCGCGCACGGCGGCGAGGCCGGCGACGAGCTGGTCTGCTTCCTCGGCGCTGATGACGCCCTGCCGGGACAGCATACGCGCGTGGGCGCACGAGCCGGCGATATCCTGCTTGTACAGGGCCCAGTCGTAGGAAATGGACTGCGTATAGGCTTCGACGGAAGCGGCGGTGCCTTCGTGGAACCGTCCGCCCCAGAGTTTTTCTTTCGCCATTGGTGTCTCCGTGTTCGCTGTGCGCCTCCGGCGGCCGGGCTGCCGCCCGGACCTGCTTGGGGGGCATGATGCCCCCCAAACCCCCTCGGCGCGGAACGGCTCCCCATACGGCTGCGCCGCACGGGGAGCCGTTCCGCTTGAGAGGCTTCGAGAGACACTCCCATCCATTCAGGCCGGAACCTGCCGGGGGACGTATGCTTGTGTTTGTGTATCAAGCCTCCCCGCCCTGCATCGACCCTTACAAAAGTCTTGGGAGGTGGAGGGGTGGGGTTTGGGGAGGGGAGGAGGAAGCCTTTCTTCAGAAAGGTTCCTCCTCCCCTCCCCAATCTTCATAATCAACTCATCTTACTTGATGAGGTCTTTGCGGTAGCCGCGGATACGGAGGCTGTTCAGCTTGATGAAGCCGGCGGCGTCCTTGTGGTCATAGGTGGCGCATTCCTCAAAGGTGGCGAGGTCGGCGCAGTACAGGGTATTCTTGGATTCGCGGCCGACGGGCCACGCGTTGCCCTTGTAGAGCTTCAGGCGCACGGTACCTGAAACGCGTTCCTGCGACTTGTCGATGAAGGCCTGCATGGCTTCGCGCTCGGGGGAATACCAGAAACCGTTGTAGATGGCTCCGGCGTAGGAGGGCATCATCATGTCGCGGATGTGCATGGTTTCGCGTTCCATCGTGATGCCTTCGAGGTCCTTGTGGGCCACGTAGATGATGGTGCCGCCGGGGGTTTCGTACACGCCGCGGGACTTGATGCCCACAAAGCGGTTCTCGACCATGTCCACGCGACCGATGCCGTGCTTGCGGCCAAGTTCGTTCAGCTTCACCATGATCTGGGCGGGCGACAGGGCTTCGCCGTTCACGGCAACCGGATCGCCGTGCTCGAAGGTGATGGTGACGTATTCGGGTTCATCGGGGGCCTTCTCGAACGGGACGGCCATGATGTGGGAGGCTTCGAGGGGTTCTTCCCACGGATCTTCAAGCTCGCCGCCTTCGAAGCTGCAATGGAGCATGTTGCGGTCCATGCTGTAGTGCTTTGCACCGGAGGAGATCGGGATGTTGTGCTGTTCGGCGAAGAAGTTCAGGGCGGTACGGGACATCAGATCCCATTCGCGCCAGGGGGCGATCACGCGCAGGTCGGGCGCGAGGGCGGCGGCGGACAGCTCGAAGCGGACCTGGTCGTTGCCTTTGCCGGTTGCGCCGTGGGCGAGGGCGTCGGCGCCTTCGGCACGGGCGATTTCCACGAGGCGCTTGGTGATCAGCGGGCGGGCCACGGAGGTGCCGAGCAGGTAGCGGCCTTCATACAGAGCGCCGGAGCGGAGCATGGGGAAAATGAAGTCCTTGGCGAACTCTTCGCGCAGGTCTTCGATATAGGCCTTGGTCGCGCCGGTCCTGAGGGCTTTTTCATCCACGCCGTTCAGGTCGTCTTCCTGCCCCACGTCGGCGGTCATGGTGATCACTTCGCAGCCGTAGTTCACCTGAAGCCACTTGAGGATAACGGAGGTGTCCAGCCCGCCGGAATAGGCGAGCACCACTTTCTTGATGTTTCTCTGCTGAGCCATGAAATCTCTCCAATGAGATGAGGAATATGCTTTCGGAGCCGCGGACCGGGGAGGAAGGCGGTTCCGTTAGAGCCAGAGGTACGGGTTGTTGGCGAGTTCTTCGCCCACGTTGGTGTTGGGGCCGTGCCCCGGATACACCGCGGTTTCCTGCGGAAGAATGAAGATCTTCTTGTGAAGCGACTTGCGCAGGGCTTCCTGGCTGCTGCCGGGGAAGTCGGTGCGCCCGACGGAGTGGTAGAAGAGCAGGTCGCCGGTCATGATGCTGTTCAGTTCCGGGAAATAGATGGAAAGGCTGCCGGGCGTGTGGCCGGGCGTGGTCAGCACTTCACACTTGATCGAACCGAAGGTGTGCGGGCCTTCCTTCAAATCTTCCCATTGGAACGTCGTCACCGGAGGGAAGCCCCATGCGCCGCTGCCGCCGAGCTCGGTGCCGAGCAGGGAGGCATCCCCGGCGGGGCCGTAGACAGGAGCGCCGGTCGCTTCATGCAGGGCCGCCACGCCATACAGGTGGTCGAAGTGGAAATGCGTGCACAGGATGGCCCGGAGCGTGAGGTTCTGTTCCTTGAGCAAGGCGAGGACTTCGCCGAGACCGCTGTTCAAATCCCCGCCCGGATCGACGGCGACGGCGTCCGAGCCGCTGATGACGATGTGGCAGTTGGTTTCAAGCGGCCCGATGGGAAATGTTTCGATGGGCATATTGAAATCTCCCTCTCTATGACAAGCGGCTGCCGACGCTCAGATAAACGGCTGCTCCGTTCCGCATGGGAAAAGAGAGCCGGAACAGGGCAGGCCGGTTGCGGCTGTAGGTTTGGCATATCCTTGGTGATCAGGATAAACTGCATGACTATAGCCCGAACCCGCCATTCGTGCAAATACCGCTCAATGGCGGAAAAACGGTCCCCGAAAAGCGCTTTCGCGGGATATTTCGCCAGTAATATATGTTATTCTTTGAATAAAAAGCGGAATGGCGAGGTCCGGAGGGGTGAAACCGATGGTCCGCCGCTCAGCAAAGTTTTTGCGGATAAGGACGTATTCCGACAAAGGCCGGGGTGAAGGCGCCGCAACGCCCGTCACCCCGGCCCTGATTTCCCGTCAAACGGAAACTATTCCGCGTCGTCCTCGTTGCCGCCTTCGAGGGGGCGCGTGTATTTGCAGGTCTTTTCGGGGCAGGCGATGAACTTGCCCTTGGCCTTGGTATTTTTCATCACCAGTAGCGGAGAGCCGCATTCGGGGCAGGGCTCGGCGATGGGCCAGTCCCACAGGGCATAATCGCACTGGGGATAGTTGCTGCACGAGTAGAATATCTTGCCGCGCTTGGAACTTTTTTCCACAAGCACGCCGTCGCAGCCTTCGCGGGGGCAGGGGACGCCGGTGGAATAGGGTTCGGCGTGCTTGCAGTCCGGATATCCCGAGCAGGCAATGAACCGGCTGCCGGTGCGGGAACGCTTGAGCACGAGATCCTTGCCGCATTCGGGGCAGGTCCCGACCTTTTCGAACTCCGGCTTGACCTTTTCCTGAAGGTGGATCTGCCCTTGCTCGTCGCGGGTGTAGTTCGAGGTATACCGGCACGCGGGGTAGCCGGTACACGCGAGGAACTGCCCGGTTTTGCCGAACTTCACGGCCAGCGGCTTGCCGCACTCGGGGCAGGGGATATCGGTCACCGTATCGGTTTTGGCCTTGCCCATGCTCTTGGCGGCTTCGAGCAGCGTGGGATCGAAATCGTTGTTGAAGTTGCGGAGCAGGGCCACCCAGTCCTGCTGGCCTTCGGCCACCTTGTCGAGCAGTTCTTCCATGTGCGCGGTGAAGCCCACGTCCATAAGCGTCTTGAAGTGCTCGCGCAGCCGGTCGCACACCACGCGGCCCAAGTCCGTGGGCGCGAAATGCTTTTCCTCCAGCGTCACGTAGTCGCGGTCCTGAAGGGTGGAGATGATCGAGGCATAGGTGGAAGGCCGGCCGATGCCGAGCTCTTCCAGTTCGCGCACCAGCGAGGCTTCGGTGAAGCGCGGGGAAGGCTGCGTGAACTTCTGTTCCTTGGTCAGGCTGTTGAGCTTGAGCGTTTCGCCCTTGGTGAGGGCGGGCAGCTCCACGCCTTCCTCGTCCTTGCCGCGCGGCATGACCGCGAGGAAGCCGGGGAACAACATGCGCTCGCCCTTGGAACGCCACTGGACCGGGCCGTTGTCGATGGTCACGGTCGTATCGTGGAAGCGGGCCGCCGCCATCTGGGAAGCGACGAAGCGCGCCCAGATGAGCCGGTAAACCTGATACTGGTCTGGGGCGAGGTAGGGCTTGACGTCCTCGGGCGTGAGGGTCACGTCGACGGGCCGGATGGCTTCGTGGGCGTCCTGAGCGTCGGACTTGGTCTTGAAATTCCGCTTGCCGCCGGGGGCAAGGTAGTCCTTGCCGAAACGGTTTTCGATGAAATCCGCCGCCGCTTTCTGCGCTTCGTCCGCGATGCGCACGGAGTCGGTACGCATGTAGGTGATGAGGGCGGTCGTGCCGCGATCGCCGAGCTCAAGGCCTTCATAGAGGCGCTGGGCGATGTTCATCGTGCGTTTGGCGGGATAGCTGAGGCGCTGGTTGGCGGCCTGCTGGAGCGTGGACGTGATGAACGGAGGCATGGGCGCGCGGCTGCGTTCCTTTTCTTCAATGGCGGAAACCGTGAACGGAGCGCCTTTCATCGCCTTTTCGAGCGCGTCGGCGGTTTCGGCGTTGGGGACGACCGGCTTCTTGCCTTCTACTTTCCAAAGCTCGGCCTTGAACGGCGGCGGGATGCTGCCTTCAAGGATCGCCTTGAACAGCCAGTATTCTTCGGGCACGAAAGCCTGCCGTTCCTCTTCGCGTTCGACGATGAGGCGCAGGGCCACGGACTGGACGCGTCCGGCGGAGATGCCGCGTTTGACGTTTTTCCAGAGGAGCGGGGAGATCTTGTATCCCACGAGGCGGTCGAGCACGCGGCGGGCCTGCTGGGCGTCGAACAGGTTGACGTTGAGGTCGCGCGGGTGATCCAGCGCCTCATGTACGGCACGGGAGGTGATTTCGTTGAACTGGATACGCTTGATGTTCGGATTTTTGTCCTTCAAGAGCTCGGCGACGTGCCACGCGATGGCTTCCCCTTCGCGGTCGGGGTCGGGGGCGAGGAAGACGGTGTCCACCTTGGAAGCCGCGTCGCGCAGGGACTGCACGACCTTTTCCTTGCCTTGGATGATTTCGTATTCCGGGGCGAAATCGTTGGCTTCATCCACGCCGATGTTGCTTTTGGGAAGATCCCGGATATGGCCCACGCTGGCTTGCACCAGATAGCCGGGGCCCAGAAATTTTTTGATGGTCTTCACCTTGGCGGGAGATTCGACGATAATGAGACTTTTGCCCATGTGCGCATCCTTTTGACTGAATCCGCCACGGAAAATGACCCGTGGCGCAGCACAACATACGACACTGGCGCGTAACGTCAAGCCGCAAAGAGCAAGAAATCGGTTGCGGAGAACGTTCGGGGGAGGGAGCTTTCTACAGAAAGCTCCCTCCCCCGGACCCCGCCCGTAAACGTAGTGACGGGCGGGGCGGCTGCGCGGAAGACGTTTGTTCCAGCCGGAATGAATGCCGTTTTTTGCGGAAAACTTACGGGAAGGTCGGATCGCCTTGGACCGGAAAACCCAAACACGGTATTGGATAAAAATCTAGCTATACAAAAGAGATAGAAGTGTCAGAATGTCTGCTTTCAGAAAAAGCCCCTTCCTCACTCCCCGATATCTTCCTATGCTTTTTGATCGTTGAGGCGTTTCAGGGCGGCGGCACATTCGGCGCTGCCGAGATCCGCGCCCTTCTTGTACCAGACGGCGGCCTGTGCCGGATCGGCCTTGACGTCCTTACCCTGTTCGTACATTTGGCCGAGGTGCAGACAAGCGTCGGCGTCGCCGGCGGTAGCGGCTTTCTTATAGTAGTCGAGGGCCTTGCCCTTATCTTGCCCCACGCCGTAGCCTTGGGCGTACAGATCGCCGATGGCGCTGTAGGCGAGGGCATAGCCCTGATCGGCCGCTTTCTGGAACCAGCTCATGGCTGAGGCGTAATCTTTTTTACCTTCCATATGGAGCTGTCCAAGCTTGGCCTGAGCGGCGGCATAGCCCTGATTGGCGGCGGAGGTGAACAGCGTGACGGCTTGTTCCGTATCCTTCTTTACCCCGCGGCCCAGTTCGTACATCTGGCCGAGCAGGTATTCGGCGTCGGGGTGCTCCAATTTAGCGAGCGGTTCCACAATAATGAATGCTTCTTCGTAGCTGCCGTTGTCATAGGCTTTTTGGGCCTGCTCAACTGAGGGGGCCGGGGTTTCTTTAGTCGGATCCGTGGCAGCCGGAGCCTGTGTCTTTACGTCGGCCTTGGCGTCCGTTTTGGTATCCGCCTTGGCTTCAGCGGGTTTGGCCGCCGCTGGCTTATCCGCAGCCACAGCGGCAGGTTTGGCGGCTTGCGCATGTTCTTCTATGGCCAGGGCTTCCGCCGCCGGAGCCAGAGAAAGCAGCGTGACGGCGACGAGGGCGGGGACAACCTGTTTCGTATTGATCATGATCAGAACCTCCTGTCGGAATAGAGGGCGAACGACCGGAATCTCCGGCCTATTGGGGCGGAGGCGTTTCGACCCTTGGGGACCATAGAAAAACGGCTCCCACGCTAGAGGTCAATGATTTACCGTAACGATATGGCTGTGGCGAAGAAAACCGGGGGAAGGGGGAGGGAAACTTTCTGTAGAAAGTTTCCCTCCCCCTTCCCCCGGACCC
>OJUG01000231.1_pt1 | contig 90812 bp, 92 predicted proteins | sample 1599841 | NCBI WGS metagenome assembly OJUG01 (sample SAMN04168659, study PRJEB22393) | human gut metagenome | biome: human gut microbiome; feature: stool | host: Homo sapiens | collected 2014-05-12 | reverse complement strand
GTTTTTACGCCGTTTGTCTCTATCGGAGATATTCACGGCAACGGTTGGAGTCTTGTCATCTGTTTTATCCCCCGTATATTAACAGGTGTTGTTGCAGCTATAAGTGCAAAAGGATTTGCAAAGCTATTGCGTTATAAATTTTCTATTTTCACTTATAGTCTGTCCGGTGTTTTAGCCAGCCTTACCAATACGCTTTTGGTATTAGGCGGCATTTACTTATTCTTTGGGCAAAGCTATGCATCTGCTTTGGGAATTGCTTATGAAGCTCTGCTGGGAGCCATTGGTCTAACCATACTGACCAACGGCATTCCTGAGGCTGTAGTTGCTGCAATTACTGCTTATGCAATTGCTTATCCAATACGAAAATATGTTATGAAAGACCCTAATTTACGTCAAATAAAATAATATCTTTATAGAGAATGGGAGATTTTTTATGAACAAAATCATAAAATTTCTAGGCTTTATTATGATATTCACACTATTATTATACAGCCTAGCAGGTTGTTCTTCTGAATCAGACAATGTATCTTCTAATATATCTTCAACGCTATCTGAACAAAATATCCCACATGACAACACTTCTAATATAAATACTTTTTCTGACGAAGAATTAAAATTAGCTCAAGAACAGTTACCCATGCTAATCGATATTCTCTTAGCCAGTAGTTTTAATACTGAAGATATACCAGATGCTTCTCGAATGTCTATGGAAAATATCTGGCGTTTTGTCATCTCAGCTACAAGTAAATCTTATAATAAACAAAATAATCCTTATAGAGAAGATTTATATCAGGAAAAATATCGTACCATTACTGTCAGCAGTAATGGTACGGAAAACAAACAGGACGGACCGTTTATTCCAATGAAAAATGCCAAACAAATTGCATACGAATTTTTTGGTGTAGATTATTTTTATTATAGCGGATATTATGATGTTGATTGGGATGGTTATGTAATACCTGCTGTTGGTTTACCTTACGACTATAAACCTAAAAATTTAGAAATAAATTTTGAACCGAATGGAAATATAGAAGCAGAATTAACATTGTTACCCGGTCGCGGACCTGAACAAGAATATGGAAGATATTCTTTAAACTTTCAGCTTTTGCGTGAAAACGGGCATACTTTTATTCGTTTTCTGAAATCTGAAAAAATTTCAGAAAACAGTAACTAAAAATATCCCTGTCAGTTAGTAACCGACAGGGATATTTATTTTAACCGTAATTATACAGGGCAGCTACAGTCTCTTTTACGGAATGTCTCACATAATGTTTGATGTTTATCTTTAGTCTCTTGGTTCTCACTGTCTACGCAAATGCTGTCTGCCTCACACAATCCATCGCTGTAGTGTACACAAGTAAATACATTGCAGTTTACTTGCAATGCGTGGTTTGGAACATCATGACGTATTGCATTATTTTTTGCAGCACTTTTGTTTTCAAAAGAAGCACAGCATGTTTCGCAACATTCTTTCGCATCTAAACCTGCAACTTGTATATCAGGAAGACAGCATTGATACTGTTCATTATTGGCGCAAGATGTTACGTTGCACTTAAGACCTGTCATAGCCATACACCTCATCTTATTTATTCATATTTTTACTGCCATAGGCAACAATACTATTGTGCTCCATAACCGCACTAATATACGGGCTTTCCAAATGGTTACACCGATTCTAACCGATTGTTATGATTTGTAATTGTTTCGTTTTGCAAGATGTGATATACTAGTTAAAGCTAGTATAAAAATAATTAATTCAATATCGAAACAATCGCATAAGGGATGAGCTATATGAATCAAAAAATGAAATTTTTGGGCAAAATTTTATTACCTGCAGCCTTGGCTGCAGCACTACTTTCTCTTACAGCCTGTGGCAGTGGAAACTCTGACGACACCAGCACAACCAATGAAGCTTCTGTTACAGCCTCAACCGTAAATGGAGAAGTACCTTATACTTTTTTCGATGATACTGTGTTTGTCGGAGACTCCGTTTCTTTAAAATTAAATTTATATGTAAGCGCACAACGAAAAATTGACAGTACCTTTATGGGAACTGCGCAATTCTTAACACCCGGAAGTTATGGTACAGGCAACGAATTAAAAGAATTGGGTTCAGAGAACTCTGTACATCCAAGCTATAATGGCACTGAAATGTATTTGGCTGATGCCATTGAAGCAATGGGGGCCAAAAAAGTATTTATTATGCTTGGTATGAACGATATTGCAGTTTATGGAAACGACGGTGCTGTGAAAAACATGGAAACCGTATTGGCACAAATAAAAGAAAAAAATCCGGATACGGCAATCTATGTCCAATCGATGACGCCAATCGTCGGTACTGCGCAAACCGGCTCTTTAACAAACGAAAATTTAGATATTTACAATGCGGGTCTAAAAGCAATGTGTGAACAAAATGGATATACTTATTTAGATGTCGCTTCTGTCATGAAAGATGATGAAGGGAACTTAAAACGTGAATATTGCAGTGACCCTGACAATATGGGGGTACACTTCACTGATGAGGGTTGTAAAGTCTGGATTGATTATTTACGTACACATGTATCATAACCAAATTTATATATTTTAAAAGGAGTGTTGATGGATTATGAAATTCAAAAAATCTGTTCCTATCATTTTAGCAGCACTTGCACTTTCTGCTGCATTAATCGGTTGCTCCGGAGGTGATACTTCCTCAGGCAGCCAAACAACCGACAGTTCCGTAACTGCCACTGCAAATGCTTCCCCTGAAGATATTGCTGCTAAAATTAAAGAATCTGTTACTTTAACAGATATGCAGCCATTGAGCGAATCCGATATTTCTTCCATGTATGGCATTGATTTAAATGATGTTTCTGCATTTGCCGGAGAAATTGATTCAACCGGTTTGCGTACCGACGAATTTTTGATTATTGAGGCAAAAGACAGCGAGAGTGCAGACCGGATTTTAACAAAAATGAAAGCTCGTCAAACACAAAGAATGAACGAAGCGAAAAACTATAATCCGGAAGGATATGCAACTGTACAAAAGAGCCCTGTTGCTAAAAAAGGCAATTACGTTTACTTATTCTTCTCTGAAGATGCAGATACCATGGTTAACATTCTAAACGAAAATGTAAAATAAATAAAAGAGATGTTCAGGTATTATTTTCTGAACATCTCTTTTTATATCTGAGAAAATATGTCTCCTAAATTATTTTGTAATACCAAATCTGCTTTTATATCCAAAGAAGTTGCAGAACGGTTAATCATGACCAAGTGCTCTCCACAAAAATATTGTATAAAACTTGCTGCTGGATAGACCGCCAGAGAAGTTCCTCCTACAATTAACAAATCTGCCTTCTGGATTTGCGAAATGCTTTGTTTTATCACCATTTCATCCAGTGCTTCTTCATAAAGAACTACATCGGGTTTTATCATTCCGCCACAGCTGCAGATAGGAATACCATAACTATCTTTTATCGCATGAACATCATAGAACGTTCTACACTTCATACAATGGTTTCTATAAATAGAACCATGCAGTTCCAGAACATGTTTACTTCCTGCCAGTTGGTGAAGTCCATCAATATTCTGTGTAACAATGCAGGATAGTCTTCCCTCTTCTTCCAACTGAGCCAGTTTGAAATGGGTAACATTTGGCTTTGCATCCAGCCAAAGAACTTTTTCTTTATAAAAACGATAAAATTCTTCTGTATGTTCCATAAAAAAGTGATGGCTGAGTATTTCTTCCGGAGAATACGGATATTTTAAGCGGTACAGTCCATCTTCACTGCGAAAATCCGGGATACCGCTTTCTGTACTGACACCTGCACCTCCAAAAAATACAATGCTCTTAGCATTTTGAATCATTTGTTTGAATACATCTATCTTATCCAAAGTTAACACCACCTTTTTATAAATTATATCATATCCGTTTCTTGTTTGGTATTTCAAATTATAAGCATGTCCTAACAATACTTTTTAAATTAACATTGTTAGAAGCATATATTTCCAAATATTTATATCATAGAATGATAAATAGAGAATTCTACTATTTAACACTTCTTTTCAATTCTAACGCAAATAAAAATCTCCCTGCTGCACAGGGAGATTTTTTACTGCATGTATCTATCAAGATATCTTAGATTATTCACCTTTTTTATGCTTTTTCTTACTTACCAATACAATCACTAAGGTCAAAGAAGAGGCAAGCAAAACTGATAACAATGTAATACCCAAATACGTATTATCTCCTGTTTGTACGTTATGCTGCATCTCATTGGAGCCACTGTTTTGCACATGATTGCTATCTGTATCCATTTGATTTTCTGCCTTCATATCTCCATATACCAAGGCATAAGTAGAAAATTCATCTGTTTCAAATGTTACAATACCACTGTTATATTCAGAATCAATCACAGAAATATGATTATCATGAATTCTTAGTACTTTAAACACTCTGCCGGAGTTTTGCATTTGCTCCGGAACTGCAATACTAAATCTTACAGGTTCAGGTAATACAGACAACGAACCCATTACAGTAGAATTGGAACGTACCAGAATACTGATATCCATAAGATGTCCAATTGTGAATTGATAATTATTGTCATTTAACTGATTGAGCATATTGTGAATCAACGCCATATCTGCTGATGAAACACTTTGCTCATTTAGAGCAGTGATTGCAATTTGTCCTGATAACACATTTCCCAAAGCAATCTCATCTTTTATTTTTTGAACAAGTTCAGCGGGATTACCGGGATATGTTCCAATCGTATCAATTGCAGACTGTACGACTTGTTCCGCTTTTGTTTTGTCTTGCGCTGTCATACCTACCAAAACATTTTGCGTATCAGAACCGGAAATAACAGGGTTTAAATCATCTATTTTCTTCCAAACAGCTGTCAGTGTCATATTTCTGGCCGTATTCTCTATCGTGGACGGTATCACCTGATTATTCTCATCTCTCCACTCGACAAAGTCATATCCCTGTTTATATGGATTGTTTAGCACAACAGAATCTTCTACGGTAAATGTGATTGGAGTAAATTCTGTATTAGAGAACTGAATGGTATATTCGTTGATAGACCATTTTGCATACAATGTTACCGGTGTTACCAGTGGGGCTTGTGAATCCCATTTGGTATCTTCTGCAAAAGAGGCATCTGTATACCAGCCTTCAAAAGTGTAACCTGTACGTGGAACTGTAACACTGTCGGGAAGTACATCACCTTGTCCCACTGTAATGGTATATTGCGGATTTACACCATCGTTTACTGCAATATCAACGGTATTTTGTTTCCAAACAGCATATAGTTTTACTTCTGTTCCATTTGTGTTGACTAAGTTATTGATAGATGCACCGTCATGATATACGGTTTCTCCGTCTTTTTCAGTAGACCAACCAACAAATGTATAGTACTGTTTTGTAAACTTATTTTTAGGAATCGTTTGAGCCTGATCATACTGCATCTGCATGGTATCTCCATCCATTGCAGTCAAATTATCCGCACCGTTACCATCAAATGTAACTGTATATTGAATTGGAGTGTAGGTTGCAGTTAAAGTCATGCTGTTTTCCACTACATCTTCCATATCCCAGAAATCATCTGTTTCATTTACTTGCCAACCCGCAAATATATAGCCGACTTTGGATGGTGTTTCTAATGTCAATTTATCTCCTTGAGGCAAAGTCATGACCTGAGAGGAGGTTCCGTCTTTTACAGTTACTTCCACCTGATTTCTTTCCCAAACAGCATATAGACGAACAACATCACCGTGATTGGAGGATAATTCATAAACATTTGCTTGGTCAATAAATGTTACTTCCCCATTTGGAGTAGTGGACCAACCTTTGAATGTATGATATTTTTTCGTAAATAAATTTTCAGGTAAGGTTGCTTGCTCGTTATACTTTACATCTAATTTACTGCTATCCATTGCATCGCCATTATCTGCACCATTACCGTCAAATTCGATAGAATAAGTGATTGGTTCATATTTGGCATAAAGTTTGATATTTTGGTCTACTGTTGTCTCTTCCTGCCATTGTTGTCCGCCTTCTGTATACCAGCCTGTAAATGTATAGCCTACTTTATCCGGCGCTTCGGGCAATTGGACAGTTCCACCATATTCTATTGTTTGTGTGGTAGTCTCATTGCCATTCACAAATTCAACAGTATATTTCTGAATTTCCCAAACAGCATATAAATTCAATGTATTACCGCCAATTACTTCAGGATGGTTCACTTTAACCATGTCTTCATCGGCATAAATAACATTATGATTGCTTGGAGAACTGCTCCATCCTTTGAAATCATAATGGTCTTTTGTAAATGTGTTTTTGGGAAGGGTTTTACTTACTCCAAATTCAGCTGCAACTTCCTGTGTTGTATCAGAACCATTGTTAGAGTGTAGTATAATGTTATATGGTTCTCCTGTATAATCTTTTTCTTTCCAAGTAGCAGTCAGAACAATTGTCGCACCATCAGTATCTGTTAAGTTTTGTACAGATTGTTGATCATCAAACGTTCTTCCATTGGTACTTTTCCAACCACCAAATACATAATGCTCTTTCTCAAATTGATTTGCATTTAGATTTTGTGCAGTACCGTATTGGAATGTTTGGTTCTCCATGGTACCTGTTCCACCACCGGATTGGAACTCTACAGTATAAGTGATTGGCACATATTGAGCATACAGTGTTTGTCCTGTACATCTGATTGTTGGAGTTGCAACCGGATCCAGCACATCTGTTTTTTCAGGATTGGTATACCAAACAACTTTGTAGCCAACCGATTTATCTCTTGGGAATAGCTGTGTTTGTAAAAATGTTGTCCATGGATATTCCACATTATTATTCGGCAGTGTGATGCTTTCCAAATAGTTATTCATGGCAACAAATCCATGGCTTTGTGTAAGTGGATTTTCACTTAAGTCCAGATGGGTAAGCTGGTTGTCATCTGCATGCAGAAAAGTAAGCGCGTGTAAATTACTTACATCTAAAGATGTCAACTGATTTGCAAATACATCTAAATATACCAATGTATTGTTTTCTTCTTGATTTGGTAATGTAATACTTTTTAGCTCATTATTGTTTACATTTAAAGTAATCAAGTTAACATTTTTAGATACATCCAATGTTTGAATGCGGTTCACATCTGCATATAACGATTGCAAGTTAACAAAATATTCAACACCTTGTAAACTGCGAATACCTTTACCGTTTACAAAGATATACGTAACTGCTTCCATCTCTTCCTTACTGAGTGAGCCGTCTGTGTCTTTGTCAAATGTGCTGCTTACATAATCCCGAAATTTTGCATCAGGAAAATGCGCTTCATCTATCATAACTGCTCCATCGGGTGAACCGGATGAAGGCTCAGATAGATTTTGAGCAAATGCCAAATACATATTTGTACAAAATAACATGCTTAATACCAAAGACATCGAAACTACTTTAAATAGTTTGCTTTTCATAAAAATCCTCCTTTAAGATGATGCCATAATGATATCTTAGTCAGATAGAAAAGTTAAGATATTCTGCCATTTTCATATTAAATTAGTAATAATTAAATATATACAAAATGCCCAAATATCTATCATTTCGTACATATTATCATATTATAATTTCGTTTTCAATATCTTTAGGAATAAAATTTTTTGTTTTTACTAAAAATTTCAGGAAAAAATTTTTTTAAAATTTAGTTCATTTTATCCCATATTTAGGTGTTACATAAATTAGACTTTATTTCATAAATGTGATAACATGTTTAATAAGCAATTTTTCCAATATTTTTTGTAAAATAAGGTAAAAAATATGTGAGAAATAAAGTCTACCTTTTTTATCATTTTGTTGATTACCATGATAATATGAATGAATAAAAACCGATGAACACATTTTATGTGTTCATCGGTTTTTTAAATTGGCAAAAATTATTGATGCATTAAATCGCAAATTTGATTTGAAAATGTAACAGGATCTTCAATAGGCATGCCTTCCATAAGCAAAGCTTGTCCATATAATAAATTGGTATAAGATTTTAACTTGTCCTTATCATGTTCAAATAATGTTTGAAGCGTTTGAAAAATAGGATGGTTCGCATTGATTTCCAAAACACGAATTGCTTTTACATTACCGCCGGACGGCATAGCATTTAATACTTTTTCCATCTCCAATGTAATTTCACCCTCTGTAGACAGACATACAGGATGAGATTTCAAACGCTGAGACAGTACGACTTTTGCTACTTTATCGCTTAAACTTTCTTTCATAAAATCGAGTAAATCTTTATTTTGCTCGATTTGCGCTTCGTTTGACTTTTTCTCCTCTTCACTTTCCAAATTTAAATCATCAGACGAAATATTTTTAAAAGATTTATTTTCATAATTTGCAATTGTTTTTAACACAAATTCGTCCACATCGTCCGTTAAATACAGAACTTCTAACCCTTTCTCTTTTAACAATTCAATTTGCGGCATAGTTTCAATGCGTGCTAAATTATCACCGCATGCATAATAAATGGATTCTTGTTCTTCTTTCATACGGGACACATATTCTTTTAGACTGACCAGTTTCTTTTCAGAAGAAGAATAGAACATCAATAAATCCTGCAGGACCTCTTTATGGGCGCCATAATCTGCATATGCACCAAATTTTAATTGTAAACCGAAGTTCTGGAAAAATGTTTCATAGGTCTCTCTGTCATTGTTCATCATAGATTCTAACTCTGACTTGATTTTCTTTTCCAAACGACTTTCAATTAACTGTAATTGACGGTCATGCTGGAGCATTTCACGTGAAATATTCAATGATAAATCCTGAGAATCCACCAAGCCACGCACAAAGCCGAAATATTCAGGAAGCAAATCTTCACAGCGCTCCATAATCATGACACCGCTTGCATATAACTGCAAACCTGTTTCATATTGACGTGTGTAGTAATCGGAAGGTGCTTTGGAAGGGATAAATAATAATGCAGAATAAGTGCAAACACCTTCTGTATTGCTATGAATAATACGCAAAGGTTTTTCAAAATCATAAAATTTTTCTTGGTAAAAGCTTTCATATTCTTCGTCTGTCACTTCGCTTTTACGTTTTCTCCAAATAGGAACCATGCTGTTCAACGTTGTTTTTTCCACAACTGTTTCAAACTCCGGCTTTTCTCCGCTTCCTTCTTTCAAGCGAGGTTTTTCCACATCCATTTGAATGGGATAACGAATATAATCTGAATATTTCTTTACAATACACTGAATGCGGAAAGAATCCAAATACTCATCATAATTTTCCTCATCTGTATTTGGTTTGATATGTAATATAATCTGAGTACCATGTGATTCTTTCTCGCAAGGAGTAATGGAATAGCCCTCTACTCCTTTGGATTTCCATTCATATGCTTCATCACTGCCATATGCACGTGTATGCACGGTTACGCAGTCACTTACCATAAATGCAGAATAAAAACCAACACCAAATTGACCAATAATATCAATCTCATCTTGTTTTTCCTGCGTTTGTTTGAAGTTGAAAGAACCGCTTTTTGCAATGACTCCCAGATTATTCTCCAATTCTTCTTTTGTCATTCCGCAACCATTGTCTGTGATAATTAAATTACGATTCTCTTTATCAATATCAATGGTAATGCAAAAATCATCTCTGTTTAATCCGGTGTCACCATCTTGCAAACTTTTATAATACAGCTTGTCAATTGCATCGCTGGCATTTGAAATCAGCTCTCTTAAGAAAATTTCTTGATGCGTATAAATAGAATGAATCATCAAGTCCAATAAACGTTTTGATTCTGCTTTAAATTGTTTCATTGCCATAGTCTGATCCCTCTTACATCGTATTTTAGCACTCTTGTACAAAGAGTGCTAATCTTTTTATTATTGTATACGATTTTAAGGAAAAATACAAGTCCTTTGGTAAAATTTACTTCTTATTAAAAAATGGATGTTTTCTCATTTGTCTTTCCAGATAAAATAAAAAATACCAGCCAAAACCGGCTGATATTTTTCAATTATGAACGATTCTTTTTCTTAACTGTCAAAGCGGTGAATCCAACAAGGCTTCCGGCAGCAAGCAGCATGATGGTTCCCCATATATAAATTATGGTTTTGTTATCTCCTGTTGGAGGAGCATCCATATCTCCGTGATTTGTATCAGAATCATTTGGAACATGGGTTTCCGGAATGCTTGTATTTGTATATGTATTGGTAATAATCCAATTTTGTCCTGAATGAGTAATATCAGAGGTATATCCCTCAGGAATATCTGTTTCCTGAACACTCCATTGATATGCTTCGTCCAGTCCTTCCCACGTATAGGTCCAATTTTGTGTTGCGCCTATTTCACGGGTATCATATTCCTCTCCATCGCGCAGCAATGTAACTTTAATGAACTCAGGGCGAATCTCTTCGCTGTCGCCGTTCCACTTCTTCTCTACGGTTAAACTTGCTCCGCGGGATAGTACAGGCGTTGCCACTGTATTTACAATATCAGTTCCATCACTTAATAATGCGTTGTCTTCATTGGTATCAAACATACCACTTGGATACGTGCCATCTTCATCCTTCAATTTTTCTTGAAAAGACAGGGTATGTTTTGTAAAAGGCATACCATAAATGGTCCATGTAATGGTTGTATTTCCGTTTTCATCTTCTCCCAATGCGATGTTTCCTGCTGATACCTGAATACTGGATTCATCCAACTCAAAATCGGAGTCAACTGTATCTGTTAAGGTATAAGTACCGTAAGCATTCGCAATTGCGTCATTTACAGCTTCACTAAATCCCTGCGTATCTTTTGAGACAAAAACATTGTCACAAATTGCCTGCATATTTGCTGTAGCAGTATCTTCTTCACTGTCTGAAACAGATTGTAACACACCTATAATTTGCACGCCTGCTGCTTTGATAGCAGCAGCTTCTTCTGTTCCATAATAACTGTCAGGAGTAGTAGTACCACCATATGGCTGACCGTCTGAGATAAAAATAACAGTAGTGTTTCTGCCTTGGTTATTTTTGACCAATTCCAATGCTTGTGCCAATCCGCTGCTGTAATTGGTATTCGATTTATAATCTACAATGTCATTGGTAATAAAATTTTGCGCATCGCTCAATTCAGTTGTGCCATAAAATTGAGAGGCTGAAGATTCACTCTCTCCAAAAGTAGCATATGACACTTTGCAATCATATCCCGGAGTAGTTAATAATTGTTCGGTTACATCCAATAATTTTGATTGCATATCATAAAACTTAGAATTCATATCATAAGTATTCCCGATGCCTGCCATGGAATTACTGCAATCGGCTACAAATACAAAATCCATTTGTCTTTCTGCAGTATAATAAGCTTGTATCAGAACATCGGCAATCGTTTTATCTTCATCGCTCCATTTTGCCTCTTTTGTTAATTGAGTATCCCCTTCATAAGAAACAGCGCTGTTTTGTTCTCCTATCTGATAGGAAGTCCATCCCTGCGGTAATATTTCATCAATGGTTTCAGCGCTTTCCAAATCAAACTGCCCATCTAAAATTGCTTCCATACGTGCCATAATATCAGGAAAATTTACGAAAATATCGCTATAACCCAAACGGATATAATCAGGAACGACAATATCCGTTAAATTTGTACAACCGCTGAACGCATTTCCTCCGAGATATTCGCATCCATCTAAATCTACTGAAGTAAGTTTTGTACAATTTTCAAATGCTCCACTGCTAATGTAGCGAACATTATGCAATGTTAAATTGGTTAAGCTGCTGTATACGCCTTCATCATGAATTGCAAAACTATCCTCGCCAATTGTATCTAAATTTGTAATAGTAACATCTGTTAGATTTTCACAACCACCAAAAGAATAGTTTCCAATGGTTCCGCAATCCGTCAATGTCAATGTTTTTAGACTATGACAGTTTTGAAATGCATAATCTCCTATGGTTGAACAATTTTCCAGCTCAATTGATTCTACACTTGAACCGTTTAAAATACCGCTTCCAATACTTTCACAGCCTTTAAGATAGAAAGAGGTTAAAGAAGTCGAATAATCAAAGGCACGGTCTTCAATTGTATTACAATTTGCTATAGATAAAGACTTTAATGCACCGCAACGTGTAAAGGCGCCTGTTTTAATTGCAGTACAATTGTCAATTTTTACACTCTCCAAGACAGGCAATGCACCGAATGCGTAATCTCCAATCTCTCCGCAATTTTCAATCACTACTGTTTTGATGGATTCGTCTACTCCCCAGCCGGATAGATACATAAGATTTCCAAATGCATAACTGCCAATATTACCACAATTTTTAATTGTAACATTCTCCAGTTTTAAACAGTTTTGAAAAGCGTATTTTCCAATATCTCCACAATTATTAATCTCTAAGTCAATTAAAGAAGAAAAATTATAAAACGCATAATTTCCAATGTAAATATCCGGATTATCAATTACAATTTTTTCTGCTGTAGCTGCGTATTGTTGCCATGGACGATTCTTATAAGTTGAAGTGGTATAATCTTCTGTACTCTGGGTAATGGTAAGAACCTTCGATTCTTCATTCCAAATATAGCCTTCCTCGGACGTATTATTATTATTTGATAATTGCTCATCATTTGCCGTTTGGACACTTGCTTCTGCAGAAATTACACTGACGTTCTCGGCCAGTACCGCTGTTGGAAACAACGAAAGTACAAGAGTAAAAATAAGTGTAAATGCCGCTGTTTTTGTAAACTTTGTTCTGTGCTTCATTGTGCTTTCCTCCATTCAAATATACCAATATCCTTTTGTAAAAGTGTACCTTTGCAAAAGGATAAAAAATATGCAAAAAAGTATATTTTCAGTGTAAAAAGCACTTGAAAATTTCGTTTACATGTTGTATTATTCTAATTATGTAATTAAATGGTGGTTTTGTAAAAGTACACCTTTTCAAAAAATAGGTATATCCATATAAAAAAGGACAGCCGGTTTTCCGTGCTGTCCTTTTTATAAATCGTATAAAATCGATGTGACCATTTAGGTTTCATCATCTGTAAATTCTCCTTCATGGTCTACTACCAAGGTTAAACTGTAGCTGTCATCCAATTCTTTTATTTTATCTGAAATGATGGATTCTAATTGTTCGTCTGTATATTCAAACTGAAAAGGGACTGCAATGTCAAATATAACATGACTGCTTTCCTCTCCCCATACCACACGAAAGTCGTGTATTTGAATTTTTTCCGAAAGCCTACCTAAAAATTCTTGTATCGTCTGTTTCAACTCATTTGCCCGTTCATCATTTATAACCACAGGATCCATATGAATCACCAAATTGATGTTCATCTCTTTAAATACTTCGCGTTCAATTTCATCTATAACCTCATGGATAGAAATCATATCTTGGTCGGACGCTACTTCGCAATGAACAGTGGCAAAGCAAGAAGAAGCACCATAATTATGCACTTTTAAGTCATGAACTCCTAAAATTTCTTCACGACTTGTAATTCTTTGCTCCAATTCTTTTACCAATTTTTTTGTTGGAGGAAGCCCCAATAATGGATTGGCTGTTTCTATTACCAACCGTACACCGGAAACGATAATAAACAATGCAACTGCCATTCCCATATAACCATCTAAATTAAATCCCGCAAACTGAGAAATAATTGCTCCAATTAAAACAACCGTAGTTGCAATTACATCATTGAAGCTGTCAGCTGATGTTGCCTTTAGTGTGGATGATGCAATTGTTTTTGCAATTCTTCTATAAAACAGACATTGCCATACTTTGATTAAAATAGAGGCAACCAAAATTCCTAAGGTCACGTAACTGAATACCGTTTCTTCCGGTGACAAAATCTTGTCAAAAGAAGATTTTCCAAGCTGCAGTCCCAACATTAAAATAATAAATGAAACAATCATACCTGCAATATATTCAATTCTTGCGTGACCGTAAGGATGCTTTTCATCAGCCGGCTTTCCCGAAAGCTTAAAACCAATCACGGTTACAATGGAAGAGGCGGAATCTGATAAATTATTGATAGAATCCGCAATAATTGCAATACTGTTAAAAATAGCTCCAACCGTTATTTTCATTGCAAATAACAATAAATTGGTGATAATCCCGGTAATACCTGCTAATTTACCGTATTGTTCCCGTACTTTATAATTGTCCGTATTTTTATAATCTTTAATAAATAATCGGGCCAATAGATTCGTCACATTTACACCTCAAATGAATCTCTGCAAAATAAGTTATTTCCTTTGCTGTCAATAGCAACAATAAGGGGAAAATTTTCAATCTCCAAACGCTTTACAGACTCACAGCCCAAATCATCGTATCCGATTACTTCCAGAGACTTAACACATTGTGCTGCCAAAGCACCGGCACCACCAATAGCACAAAGATAAACTGCACCGTTTCTTACAATAGCCTCTACGACCTCTTGAGAGCGTTCTCCTTTGCCAATCATACAAGTAAGACCTAAGTCTAACAGGCGGGGTGCAAATTTATCCATTCTGCCCGCCGTAGTAGGACCGCAGGAACCAATGGGCATACCTGTGGGGGCCGGTGTTGGTCCTGCATAGTAAATAGATGCACCTTTTAAATCAAAGGGAAGCGGCAAATTATGATCCAGCGCTTCAAACATTCGTTTGTGAGCAGCATCACGGGCTGTATAAATGATTCCGCTTAATAAAATAGTATCCCCTGCATTTAAAGTCTTGGCTGTTTTCTGTAATTCATTCGTATATATATGTTTTCTTTCCAAAATAGTTTCTCCTTTTATGTGATGCTATGTTTTATTATACCTTATCATATACCGATAAACATAGCGCAACTTTTGTTAGCATACATTAACAGGCTTTCTTTGAGGCATGCTATGATTCTATTATAAAAAGGTGATTTACATAATTCCGTATTTTCATCTTATGATAATCTTATAATCTCATCCATTTGCTTAGATAAAGCTTCTAAAAACAAATGAATGTGATATCCGTCAACGAATCCATGGTGAGCTTGGATTGTAAAATCCACCATATCCTTTCCATTTTGCTGAAAAAAGGCTCCCCAACCGATACGCGGCACCGTATCATCCTTTCCTATTTTCACCGGCTGGATAACGGCTGTCGTGCGATACCACGGCACACAAGTGACATAAACACAGGAAAGCGTGCTTTCTCCAACCGGTAACAGAGCATTTTCTGCTTTTTTCTTTTGCTCTGAAAACAGATATAAAAACTGTTTGAAGTCGGTTGTATAAGGAATATGTGCAAAATTACAGTTGTTTGCTTTATTTAAAACCGTAAAACTTAGGTCTACATTGTCATACTCTACGATCTGTTTTCCTTCAATCCTTCTTCTAAATTCAGAAACGGAATGAACAGCCATAGATACAGCATAACTCATAACCCCATAGAAAGACCAACTGTTTTCTTTCACTGTTTTTTTCAGCTCTGTAACATCTATTGGTGTTGTAACTCCTACATAAGGAAATTCTCTTTGGGAAAATGTTTCAAAAATAAATTTTCTATCCCAAGTTTCTAAAGGGATAATTGTTTTATATCGCTCCATAAATTCTCCTAATGTTAAATAATCGTATAAAAAAAGAGCTTTGCAGCTCTTTAAATTAAAGCATATCTTTCTTTTTGAGGATAATAAATGCAACAACCATACATACAATAGACAGCGTAATCGGAAACCAAAAAAACGGAACCGGCAAATGGTCTACGTTCATGCCGTAAATACCTGATACAACAGTAGGTATGGAACTTAACAATGTTAAAGAAGCCAACACTTTCATCACGATATTCAGGTTGTTTGAAATGATGGAAGAAAACGCATCCATCGTACCTGATAAAATATTCAGATAAATGCTTGACATATCAATTGCCTGACGAATCTCAACCAAAACGTCTTCAATTAAGTCTTGATCTTCTTCGTACATTTTGATAACTCGTCCACGCATAATTTTTTCAATGGTAATTTCATTTGCTTTTAAAGAAGAAGAAAAATAAACAAGAGATTTTTCAATATCCAGCAGTTTAATTAACTCATTGTTTTTCATGGATTTGCGAAGCTTTTTTTCTAATTGGTTAAAAATTTTATCAATCTGTCTCAAATATTGCAAATATCTGGTGGCCACACGCAGCAAAATATTGAGAATAAAGCGTGTTTTTAAATTTGTTTGAATATCTTTTACTGCACCGTCAGCAATTTCTGATAAAATAGGACTTTCTTTTGTAGAAACCGTAATGACATTAGATTGTGTGATAATAATGCCCAACGGGGTTGTAGAATAAGTAATCTTTTCATGAGGACGATCCAGAACGGGTATATCGACAATTAACAATGTGCTTTCGTCTTCAATATCAATATGGGAAGATTCCTCTTCGTCCATTGCTGCACGAAAAAAATCAGGCTCAATTGCAAACTCAGCAATTAAACTGTTAATTTCGTCATTGGTTGGCGCAATACAGCGAATCCAGCACCCAGGTTCACATGATTCAATTTCCGTCACTTTGCCATTCATTGATTTAAAGTAAGATATCAATATCATTCACCCTCTCAGTTTATATCAGCACAAAGCCGACCGGCATTGCACTGCAAAAAATATTGATTTTCACCAGGTTTTGGTTTCACAATGCCACCTCCAAACTGAGTATGAATCTTTATTTATTATAGCATAAAAACAATAGATTGCAAGCGTAAAACCTCGATTTACAGCTATATTCCAATCTCTTCGCTTTTATAGCTGGTATACAGTCAAATCAGCCTAAATTTCACTGTTTTCTGGATAAATATCAGTAATTTTTTAGTGCCTTCATGTTTCATCATTAATCTAGAACATAAATAGAAAAGGATTGGATTTGCTGTTTTATTTAAAATACTGCAGCAAATAATGCGTCCCATAAAGATATCCATTCATTAATGTAATATTTCTTGGTACAACCGTCTTAGGCGTTATGGAGCATTTTAGCCTCTATTCGTTAGAGGTTATTCTCATTATAACAATCTCATGATAAAAAACAAACATTGAAAGTAACATCTTTCTATGTTCAGGATTTTGATTGTTGCCTAGAACGTTTTAACCCTTATATGTTAAAAATTGCATAGCAATTTCTTTAATGCTATAATAAACATATCTTTTAGGCACGAAATCGTTATATCTCTTTGGAGGAATTATGTCAATACAACAGGAACTCACCCAATTTTTAAACCAACAAGGAATCCAATCTGTAGGCTTTGCACATTTGGAACAGGAAGATATAAAGCTATTAAAACAATGCAACATGGATTTTGGAGACTGCATTTATGGAATCAGTATAGCAGTCAAACTATCCGATGCTATTATTGATGAAATTACGGATACTCCTACTCACACCTATTTTCATCATTACCGCACTGTAAACACTTTTATTGACCAAACATTATTAAAGCTTGGAATATATTTGGAGCAAAAGGGATATCGCTATATAACAGTCGGAGCTTCTCAAAGCATCAATCTGAATGGCTGGAATTACAATGGACGCTATTCACACAAGAAGTTGGCATGTTTAGCAGGAATGGGCACAATCGGAAAAAGTTCGCTGTTTCTTCATAAAGAATACGGAGCCCGAGTACGTTTGGGAAGTTTATTTACCAACTGTCCCGTATCGTTTCAAAATCATGCGCCTGTTTCCATTTGTAAAGATTGTACTTTATGTACCAGCGCTTGTCCAAGTGGTGCGATATCAGGTAAAGAATGGCACATTGGTGTTACAAGAGAAGAAATTTTCTCCGCTGAGACATGCAGTCAATATATGAAAAAACAATTCCAACATATTGGTCGCGGTGCAGTATGCGGAATTTGCATGAAAGTGTGTCCCCAATACCAAAAACGGCTTCATACACGAGAAAAATATGATAAACTTTAAAATACACCTGCGTTATCTATTGCTTGTGACGTTACGTTGTAAGTTACAATAATAACCAGGAGGTGTATCTATGCTAAAATATACCACAGGAGAATTAGCAAAATTATGTAATGTATCGGTAAGAACTGTACAATTTTACGATACGAAAAACTTACTAAAGCCTTCGGAGATTAGCAAGGGAGGTCGTCGTCTCTACACCGAAGCCGATGTAAAAAAGCTTTCTTTTATCTGTCTTCTCAAAACCCTCGGTCTGAATTTAGAGGCAATCAAACAAATTTTAGAACACGCAGACTCAAACGATAAAATTGGTACAACAAAATATCCGTCAATCTAGCACGATTTCTTTCCAATCTATTCAAGACATAGAACATATCCGAAAAGGACAAAAAAATTAGGAACTGTCCATCTATTCATGCTGGGCATTGGTATGATGATGAGTTCCATTGAAATCGTCTCCATCGTTCTTTGGGTTATAAACAGAAATTGGATTCCGTTTGCTGTTGGAATGCCAATTGTCATTTCATTAGGTTGCTTATTAACTACCTTATACTTTCAAAGTATTGCTTTTATTTGCCCAACATGCAGTACAGTATTCAAGCCAAAATTTAAGGAATTCTTTTTTGCAATGCACACACCTAAGACAGCCAATCTCACTTGTCCGCAATGTCGCAAAAAGAATTGGTGTGTAGAAAGCTATCACATAAAAATAAAATGAAAAAAGAGGAGGTCAAATGGCCTCCTCTTTTTTATTAATAAACACGAAATCAAATCTAACATATCAATCCCAGTTTTCCTGCATGAGTTTTTTCTGTACCGCAATCAAACGTTCTCTGATTTCTTTATAATTAGGCATATGCTCAGTAACCAAATTCCAGAATCTCTGTGAATGATTGTGCTCTTTCGTATGGGCAAGCTCATGCAATACCACATAATCTATTGTTTTCAAATCAGCAAAAATGAGTTTCCATGTAAAATTGAGTCTGTTTGTTCCCGAGCAGGAACCCCAGCGTGTTTTAGCGCTTCCTATTTTGACTGACTCTGCTTTCCAGCCGGTTAATTCACTAAAATAATGAACTCTTTCCGTAATAATTTCTTTTGCAAGCCGTTTGTACTCAGCTATCACTTGTGGTTTTATTTGTGAAAAGGGTATTTCAGGTATTTCAAATATTGTTCCGTTAAAGTGAACTTGGTTGCCATAAACCACGGGATATTCCTTTCCCAATACTGTGAGAGTATCTTGGTCGGTAATTGAAAAGTGTTCTTTTTTTAGCTGCAAATTCTGTTGCTCACTCTGTTTCTGTAAAATCCAGTGGCAATGCGATTGTACAAAAGCATCTATTTGCTCATTCGAAATAAAAAAGGGAGCTCTTACAACGACATTTCCTCCCTCTTTCACATAAAGTGCCGTACTTTTACGTTTGCAGCGAATAATCTGATATACAATACCTTGTTTATTCATAATTTCTTTGCTTCTTCATATTGCGAATCATTTCTTTCGTCTCTTTATCAACACGATTGGACTCTAAAATCTTTTGCATTGCCTTTTGAACGGTCCAGTTATCTAAACGATTATGATTCAAGTATTGAACTGTTTCTTCTCTCATTTTGATAAAAGCAAGAGAAATCGCCCAAGCCAAAGCCATTTTTACGTAATATCCATCGTGATGTACAGAATCAAACAACCCAAAAACAGCATTGATATGCTGCGTATCTAGGTAATAGTTCATCAGCATAACAATTGCAAATCGTACGGAATATTCTTCTGTTGATTTTAAATAATGTACGATAAAAAAATAAGCTTCTTCTTGATGGTGTGCAACTATTTTCATGTCCCCACAAAAGGCGTCTACCAAAGCCCAGTTAGACAATTTAGTTACATAATAAGTAATGTATCTCAACACTTCCGAAAACTCAATTTTAGGGCTTACAGAGGCGATTACCATACCTTGCAGCATAATCTCTTCATGACTGTCGTCTTTGGCAACTTTCAAATAAGATTTCCAATCTCCTCTGGCAATTTCTTTTGCCAACTTACGCAAAACAGGCATACGAATTCCCAGTATCGGATGGTCACACGGAATGATTTTTTCATTAAATTTACGATACTCCTCCTCTGCAATTTGCAGCAAGTGATTTTTAAAATCTTGGTAATTTTCTTTACTCCAACAGTCTTTTTTCCAATCCATAGGTATTCGTCCCTCCTTTTACTCAATTATATACGTTTTTTTCTAATTTGACAATAAAATATGCCGAAAACTGCCATAGCAGATTTTGGATATCCCCATCAGTTACTGAAAATGGACATAAAAAAACAGGAAGCAAATGCTTCCTGTCGAAAATTGTTATGCGCTCTCATTTTCCAGAGCATCTCTAACTTTTTTCTTTTTAATCAATTTCATACGTGAGAATTCTTCTCTTTCCTTTTCTTCCAATGCCTCAGTAATAAATTTCACTTCAGATTTGAAACGAGGAATCATAATATTCTTAAGTGCGTTTGCACGTCTGGTTGTTTGCTTAATCGCAACAGACAAACGGAACACACTATTTTCAATCTCAGCTAATTCCGCAGTTAGTTTTTTCACTTCAGTAAATTTTACCAAAGCGTCATCTAGCGGTGCATTACTGGAAATAAGGCCGAAAGGAATTCCACCTATTTCAGAATCTTCTAGAGCAACCATTGGAAGCTCTACACCCATAACACTTCTGTATGCAACATTCAAATTATCATCGAATGGTACTGTGCTTGCAAGTTCGCCTGTATTGCCTAATGTAATGTTAGCCATTTCAAGCGCCTCATAAGCCACTTCATAAGTAGTGTCGATTCTATCTTGAACTTCGGCAGCTTTTGAGAGTAAAGACATAATCTCACGAACAAGTACGTTGCGCTTACGGTCCAGAATCTCAAAACCTTTTTTGGAAAGTTTTAAAGATTTCTTTGTGGCAAGCAACTGACTTTTGGTTGGTACGACTTGGTTACTCAATATAGCTCACCTCATTCATCAGAGTTAAAAACTCCACACTTATTTGCAAAGACCTTCAATATAGTATTTATCCAGAAGTTCTTCTTGTACACGGTCTAATTCAACACGTGGTAAAGTGGAAAGCAATTCCCAACCCAGATCGAGGCTTTGTTCTATTGTACGGTTTTCGTTGAATCCTTGTGTAATGAAACGAGATTCAAACAATTTACCGAATTCAATATATCTCTTATCAGAAGTAGCCAATTCTTCTTCACCAATAACAGATGCCAAAGAACGAGCTTCCATTGTTTTTGCATAAGCTGCAAACAATTGGTCTGACAGACCTTTATGGTCATCACGAGTAAACTCTGCACCAATACCGTCTTTCATCAAACGGGATAGAGATGGCAGAATACCAACTGGTGGATAAATGCCGCTACCATCCAAAGAACGGTCCAAAGAAATTTGGCCTTCTGTAATGTAACCTGTAAGGTCAGGTACAGGGTGAGTAACGTCATCGTTAGGCATGGTCAAAATTGGTAACTGAGTAATCGTACCTTTTTTGCCATGAACCATACCAGCACGTTCATATAGAGAAGCCAAGTCGGAATATAGGTAACCTGGGTAACCTTTTCTACCAGGAATTTCACCTTTAGAAGAACTAAATTCACGAAGAGCTTCAGCATAAGCTGTCATATCTGTCATAATAACAAGCACGTGCATGTCTTTTTCATATGCCAAATACTCAGCTGTTGTTAGTGCGCAGCGTGGTGTTAGTGTTCTTTCAATGATTGGGTCATCAGCCAAATTTAGGAACATAACAACCTTCTGTAAAACACCGGATTCGTCAAATGAACGGCGGAAGTAGTCCGCAACGTCATTTTTAACACCCATTGCAGCAAATACGATTGCAAATTTGCCTTCGCCTTCTGCGTCGGTAATGTTAGCTTGGCGGGCAATTTGAACAGCCAGCTCGTTGTGCTGCATACCGGAACCTGAGAAGATAGGCAATTTTTGACCACGAATTAGTGTCATTAGAGTGTCAATAGAAGAAATACCAGTGTGAATGTAGTTTCTTGGATATACACGGGATACCGGATTAATTGGTGCACCGTTGATATTCATTCTTTGTTCAGGATAAATTTCACCGAGTCCATCAATTGGGTCACCAGCACCGTTAAAAACACGTCCTAGCATTTCTGGCGAAAGCGGCATCTCCATTGCACGGCCACGTAGTCTTGTGCGGGTATTATCTAGAGAAATCTCACGAGATCCTTCGAAAACCTGGATAACAACACGTTTGCCATCCATTTGCACAATTCTACCTTGACGCATGGAACCATCATCGAGGCGAATGTCAACTGTTTCTTCATAGAAAGCATTTTCAACATTATCGATAACGATTAGAGAGCCGTTAATTTCTTTTACGCCAATATAATCAAGAATCATATTATAACCGCCTTCTCCGTGCGACTATAGACTAGAGTAATTCTTATCACCTTCGCACGGGAAATGATAAGAATTTTATCGGCGTCAATCTTATGCGTTAAGAACACCAGCAATTGTACGATCGATATCGTCAATAATGTTATCAAACATTTCAAGTTTATTGTTAGGTACTTCGTATTTCATCTTAATAATTCTTTCATACAAACCTGTTGACAACAAATCATCCAATGGAACGTTTGCAGAAACAATTTGTTTACTCTTATTATAAAGATGAACGATTACCTTCATCATATCGCGCTGTTTTTCAATTGGTACATAAGTATCATCCGGATGGAAAGCGTTTTGTTGTAAGAAGCCAATTCGAATAACTCTAGCAATCTGAATGACTAATTTTTGGTCGTCAGGCAAAACGTCTGCACCAACCAATTTAACAATTTCCATCAATTTGTTTTCTTCTTGCAGAAGATTATTGATTACACTGCGGTATTCAAGATATTCTTCACCAAGATGCTCGATGTACCAAGGTTCCAAGTCATTTAGATACTCTGTATAACTAGCCATCCAGTCAATCGCTGGGAAGTGTCTAGCATATGCAAGAGATTTATCCAACGCCCAGAAGCAACGAGTAAAACGCATGGTATTTTGTGTAACAGGCTCAGAGAAGTCACCGCCGGCAGGAGAAATCGCTCCGATAACAGAGATAGAACCTTCTGTGCCATTTAAGTTATGTACATAACCTGCGCGCTCATAGAACTCAGCAAGACGAGATGGCAAGTAAGCTGGGAAACCTTCCTCAGCAGGCATCTCTTCCAAACGACCGGAAATCTCACGAAGAGCTTCCGCCCAACGGGAAGTAGAGTCAGCCATCATAGCTACGTGATAACCCATGTCACGATAGTATTCAGCAAGTGTAATACCTGTGTAAATAGAAGCTTCACGAGCCGCAACAGGCATGTTGGATGTATTTGCAATCAACACAGTACGGTCAGTCAGCAATCTATTTGTTCTTGGGTCAATCAACTCAGCAAACTCTTCAAGTACCTGAGTCATCTCGTTACCACGCTCACCACAGCCAACATAAATAATAATGTCAGCATCACACCATTTTGCAAGTTGGTGCTGTGTCATTGTTTTACCGGAACCGAAAGCACCCGGAATACAAGCAGTACCACCTTTGGTGATTGGGAATAAAGCGTCTTGAATTCTTTGTCCTGTAATTAGCGGTACAGTTGAAGTTGTACGTTTGGAAACAGGACGTGCATTTCTGATAGGCCATCTTTGGCAAAGAGTAAGCTCGTGCTTTTTGCCGTTTGCATCTTCTACCTCAACAACCGTATCATGTACTTTGTACTGTCCATTAGGCATAACCTTAGTAACAGTAGCTGTTGGAATTAAAGGTGTTAACATACATTTATGCAAAACTGAAAGTGTTTCAGGCACTTCAGCATAAACGTCACCGCTTTTTAGAGTGTCGCCTACTTGCACTTTTAATGTAACATCCCATAGTTTTTCTTCATCCAAAGCAGAAGCGGTACTACCACGATTGATAAAAGTTCCGCTTTCTTTCGCAATCTCTTTCAATGGTCTTTCAATACCATCGAAGATGTTGCTCATAATGCCAGGACCTAATGTAACATTCATTGGACTGCCAGTACCGTAGATTGGCTCTCCGAGTGTTAGCCCGGTAGTCTCTTCATAAACCTGGATTGTAGTAAATTTGTCATTAATACCGATAATCTCACCAACGAGACGCTCGTGTCCAACAAATACCATTTCCATCATAGAGAAGCTGCGAGCATTTTTTACGGTAACAACCGGTCCATTAATGCCGTATATAACATTCTGATTTTCCATCAAACTCATCTCCATTATAAATGGGTATTTCCGGCTCAGACCACAGCCATTCCCGAATTTTCTTCAAACCATCCACGTTTACTTGCAAGAATGGAATCAAGTGTTTCATCCGCGGCCAAACGCATTGCTACGTTTTCAGCGCGAAGTCCACCAATTTTAATCTTATCATCTACTGCAATTGTTACAGTATCGCCAAAAGCTTTCTCAATTTGTGCTTTGTATTTTTCATCGCCAGATTTTACGTATACTACGGTACCTGGTTCAGTTAATACTTTTGCAATGTTAGCAGCATAACGCTCCATTAAAGATGCGTATTCTGCTTTTTGTGTATACTCGATTAAAGCTTTTTCAGCTCTTTCGAATACTTTTTCAGAAATTTCTTGGCGTTTAGTAAGCAATTCTCTGCGAGAATCCATCTCACGATGGGACATTTCACGCATAATGCGATCACGCATTTCCGCCAACTCTTTAACCAAAAGACGATCTGCCTCAATTTTAGCATTGTTAGCTGTTTCTTCCAGCTCTCTTGCTTGATAGTCAGCGATATCTTTCAAGATTTTCTCACGTTGTGATTCAGCATAGTGATTAATGGCGGAGTTGAATTTGCTCAATTTATCGACATTTGAAGCCATATTAACCCCCGTTCCGCCGCAATAGCGGCCAAGCTGCAAAATAGAAACTAAATCTTAATCCCGATAGCCTCGCGGACATAACGGGTAATAGAATCTTTGGCGCGACCGTTGCCGCCCCTTTCAGGAATTTCCACAATAAGCGGACGCTTGCGGTTTAGTTTAAGGTCATAAACAAATTCTGAACACATAGCCACAACGCCTTCTGTTAATAATACAACAGCAATCTCGCCTGGATTGTTCATTGCCTCGTTTATAGCCTTTTGTGCGAGTTCAGGTTCTTTGACTAAAATACCGTCAACACCTGCTAAACGCATACCAACCAGGGTGTCCTCATTATCGCTTACAAGGTGAAAGCGCATGTGATGCCACCTGCTTTCTTAAAATTAAGCAACTTTGTTCAAGATCAAGATGGAGATAAGCAAACCGTAAAGAGCGATACCTTCACCAAGAGCAACGAAAATCAAAGCTTTACCGAATACTTTTGGATCTTCAGAAGTTGCACCGATAGCAGCTGGAGCAGCAGCAGCAACAGCGATACCACCACCGATACCGGAGATAGCTGTTACGAAGCCAGCAGCTAGTAGACCCATACCATTTTGGAAGTTTTTGTCTTGTGTGTCAGCAGTTGTTTCTTCAGCAGCTGCAGCTGTTGTAGCTGGAGTTGCATCTTCAGCAGCTGTTGTAGCGGAAGCTACCATTGGGATTGCGAATGTCAATACTGCAACTGCAGCAAATGCGATAACTTGAGATTTAAATGCTGTTTTAGCTTTCTTTCCTTTTTTAACAGCTCTGATTGCGAAAAATACGGAAGCAATAATAGCGATAAGTGGCAAAGCAATTAATACGTAAGTCATAATATTTCCTCCAAAACTTAACAATTAAAATTTTTAAAGTTTTTTAAGTATTTTTTGTTTTTTATTAGTATAACTGCAATAATTATTCAGCAGCTTTTACTGTAACTGGTTCGAACTTGCGTCCGCTGCCTTCATAGTAACGGCTAAACAGTTCGTAGTATTGAAGTCTAAGAACCTGAATACATACAAGTAGACATTCTAGGCAAGTAACAATGATATTACCAATGATTACAATAATAATGTAAACTGGCATCATGCCTGCTGCCATGTCTGCAAGTGTAAATACAACCAGCATCATACCGGCGTGAACAAGAACGAATGCACCTACACGAAGGAAAGACATGGTATGTGCCAAGTATTCGATGAACATAACAATGATTTCAAAGAAACTTTGCATAAAGTAGTCGCCCCAGCTTGCAGGTTTCCAAGGTTTACCTTCACATAGAGGGCCAAGAATACCTTTCAGTAAAATTGCAATTAATGGTAGGAATACTAATATTACCAACCAAACCCAAATGTTAACGCTTCCACCGAAGGTTGCAATTGGCCAACCTAAGAATGCAGTTAAACCAAAACCAATAATACCAATGTAAAGCATAAGGCTGGCAAGACCGCTTTCACCGAACAGTGCATGCTCTAAGTGACCTTGTTTGATATTGGAAACAATACCAATACCCATAGCGATCATAATCAATAAAGCACCAAAGCCAATGGTTGCATAAATAACCAACTGAGAAGTTGCGCCATCCATTACATGGATTGGTTTTCCATGAGAGCCCGCAATTCCCATTGCTTCGTACATCGGGTTAAGCCATTCTTCAAAACCAAAGACCGAGCCGTAAATCATTCCGAAGATTGCAGATGAAATACCGCAAGGAATCAAGATTTTACCAATAGCCATTTTCTTTAGTTTCCACATTAAGAAACCAACAATTGCGATACAAGGTCCTTGTCCAAGGTCACCAAACATAATACCAAACAAAATGGTGTATGTAATTGCAACGAATGGAGTTGGATCGAATTCATTGTAGTTAGGCATACCATACATATCAACAAAGAATTCGAATGGTCTGAAAATACCAGCATTTTTAATTTTTGTCGGTGGATTGTGCTTTTTCGCTTCTTGACCGCCTTTGAAGGAAACTTCCATCAAATTCAGTTTACTTAGTTCAGCTTTTAATGCACTTTCCGCTTTTGCAGGAATCCAACCTACAACAACAAAGTTGTCATCATATCTTGCTGCGTTGCGGCAGATAGATGTAAAGTAAACGTTTTTCTCAGTCAGAAGAGAAAATACTTGTTGTAGTTTAGTACCTTCCTGTCTCCAAAGAGATTCAATTTTAGATTCAATCTCTTTTACAAGGGCAACTTCGGCGTCACGCTTTGCACGAACATCTGCCACAATTGCTTCAGGAGAGCCCTTCAGCTCGTTTAGCTCTACTCTCTCAAACTTTAAGCTTGAGAAAATGCGGTCAACAGATGATGCTGCAGTGATTGGTGTAAAATATACACCCCACTGATACTTATCGTCAGTTGTGCATGGAGTAAAGATAACGTCTGGATTGTCTTTATAGACAGCTAGTTTCTCTACATTCTCTTTTGGCAATGCACCAAAACGAACCTGAACAAACTCACAAGAATTTACTTCATCCAAATTGAGGTTTAGGCCTACAAAGTGACCCATATCATCAATTACGGATGTGTACTCTTTAATTTTGTCTTCGGCTTCTTTCTTTTCTTTTTCCCATTCATTGATTTGATCAGCAATTTCTTTTGCATAAGAAATCATTGCATCATTATCCATATGAATGTTCTTTGTCTCTTTGGTGTCTAAAAGAGTCAAAGTTTTGTTTGCCTTGACAATAGCATCGTTGAGTTGTTGCAATGGCTCTGCATATGGATTGTCTTCATTGTAAGCAGTGAAATCCGGAGTGTCTGCATAGAAATTCATAGCATTATCTGAATGGAATACATTTGATTGACCACAGATTGTTGCTACTTTATCCAGCTCAGACAGCTTGCCGATAATGCTTACTTCTTTCAGCTTTACAACAGCCAATTACTCGACACTTCCTTTCATTGAAAATTGACGATGGTAAGTAATTTTGCTATTTTGCTTGGTGCAAGATGGTATCTGATGCCCTCCAAAATGGTGATGATATCATATACTTCAGCTTGCTTTACAAAGATATAGGATAACAAAACTACGGAAGGGTGTGTGGAAAAATGAATGTGGTGGTTTGCGGTATCATATTGAACACGCAAAGGAATATCATCTTCAAACCCTTCTGTACCCTTTAGATAGCGTTTACCAACGGAAGTTTGTGCCATGATAGCGTGAACTTCTTCTTCATCTTTGGCCTCAACCATCGCATCAATAAAGTGCTTTCTAATGGTAGTAAACGGCAACAGCGCATCGCGAATTGCCTCCGGCGGCGCTTTGTAGAATGTTTTCATTCTAACAATACGCACATAGTTATCCAAATCCAGGTAGGAATTGAAAATATCTCGGAGTTGTTTTGCAGCTCCACCCTTATAATTCTTCTTAATCATTGTAAACACAGTGTTATAGAGGAATGTGTAAAGGGCATTTTCAATCTTGGTGTAGTCGAGCAATTTGCCCGGCTCCGGTTTAAATGGAGCGATTACTTTTGCGTATGGGGTATTACCCAACGCTCTGAGCAAGTCGTCATAAGTTTTGATTTGGCTAAGAGCATCCAAATCGATTCCTGTTTTCTTCTGCAAAAATTCAGGCATGTAGTTTACATAACCGTCATCTTTACCGGAGTTTAACAGAATTAAACTATGCATGACTTGTTCAATCTCACTACGCATGATTAAATAGTCTGAAAAACGTTCTCCTACCGACGCTCCATACCTACCAAGATCGGAGCAGTCGTCAAAGATTTTTTGCTTTAACAAAACCTCAAGTTCACTACGGGAAACTTCGTTCTCGTTGATTCCTGCAAGGAGTTTGTTATAGCTTGTGCGGTTTTTGAGGTAGTAGGCAACATCATGAACAGTTTTACAATTTAGGAGATCCATAAAATTGTTGTTTGTCAGACGTTTACCGTGCATACCTCTCGCTTTTGCTGAAACAGCATTGGAAGAAAGACTGGCAAGCATGCAATCACTCCCCTATCACTTGTGCAACGATGTTATTAACCCATTCGTCACCCTTTTTGCTGTAAAGCTCGTCCAGTTCTCGTGATAGATCTGCATGTTTTTTCGCAACAATCTCCCACTCTTTTTCAGCGGCAGCGCGTTCCTGGGATTCACTAGAAGGAATAGCCTCTCTAGCTTTTGCAAGGTACTCAGCGCGTAGTTCAACGCGTTTTTGAGCAATTTCCTTTTCAGAGTTTAATCTGTCCTGTTCAACAGCGGCAGTAATCTCTCTGGCTTTACGGTCCATATCAACTATTTGTTTGACTATGTCCTGCACTTTGACCGCACCTCCTTTTAAATGCAACAAATTTGAGCTTTGCTTGAGCTTGATACAAATATATTATAACGAGCCAAATGCCAATTCACAACACATTAAATCAACAAAAATTCCATACGGAATTATAACATTGTTTCTAAAAGGCATTGCTTTACACCCCACCTTATTTTGTTCACTTAACTAGCAATACTTATTTAATATAAATATATACTATCTCTTATGTTAAAATGACAAAATCACATATGTAATAAAAGACAATTACAAGCGGTACAGCAAAAGCAAGCTTTTATCCGCAAAGGTATAAAACCAATATAAAACATTCATTCATTTGATGTCCTGCAAACCAACACCTCTCGTATAATATGTAATGTATGTCGCATGCAAAACTATTAATACCAATTAAACTGATTATTAACAGACTTTGCATAAATGTGAGGCGTATATTGTTTAAGTTGCTATGTAGAGCTCTAAAATAAAACCTCTGAATTTGTGAATAGCAACAAATAACACCATTTTGCCGCACTCTTGACAATACTCATTAAATATAACAAATAACAACCGCAAAATCAAGCCTATTTTTAACCATAATCGCATATTAAACCTAAATAATTCATACTTTATTGCATTGACAAATTGTAAATACTACGTTGTATGAAAAAACATGTGAAAAATTTTAGTTAAAATGTACAGAACTCAACTTTGCGGTCGAAATTTAGCAAAAAAGAAATTAGTTTTTTAAGCTTTGCAGCGGAGCAGGAATTCTGCCGCCGCGATTAATAAAAGTACTTGGAGAATTTCGGTTTACTTCCATAATCGGTCCTTTACCCAGTAAGCCTCCAAAATCCAATTCTTCTCCTGCTTTTTTACCAATCGCAGGAATCAAACGAACAGCCGTTGTCTTACTGTTCACCATACCAATAGCAGCCTCATCTGCAATAATACCGGAAATAATATCAGCGGTTGTGTCTCCGGGAATTACAATCATATCCAGTCCAACAGAACAAACAGCTGTCATTGCCTCCAGTTTATTTAAGGTAAGGGCGCCTGCTCTTGCAGCATGAATCATACCTGCGTCTTCAGATACAGGAATAAATGCGCCGGACAAACCGCCAACATGGGAAGATGCCATGACACCGCCTTTTTTTACGGCATCATTTAACAATGCAAGCGCTGCTGTGGTGCCATGCGCGCCACAATTTTCAAGTCCCATCTCTTCCAAAATGTAAGCAACGGAATCGCCCACAGCAGGAGTAGGAGCCAAAGATAAATCTATAATGCCAAATGGTACGCACAATCTGCGGGAAGCTTCCTGTGCTACCAATTGACCGGTACGTGTAATTTTAAAGGCAGTTTTCTTTACAATATTGGCAATTTCGGTGATGTCACAATCGCCTGCCTGTGCAACAGCCGCACGCACTACACCCGGACCGGAAACGCCAACATTAATAACGCAGTCCGGTTCTCCCGGACCATGAAATGCACCCGCCATAAACGGATTATCTTCCGGAGCATTACAGAACACTACCAATTTTGCTGCACCGATGCAATCTCTATCAGCGGTCAGTTCTGCTGCTTTGCGCACCACTTTACCCATTTTTGCAACAGCATCCATATTAATACCTGCCTTTGTAGAACCGATATTAACAGAGGAACAAACGAAATCCGTTTCAGCCAAAGCCTGCGGAATACTGGAAATCAATGCATAGTCTCCTGCGCTGAAACCTTTATGTACCAAAGCGGAATATCCACCGATAAAGTTAACGCCAACTTCTTTTGCAGCTTTATCCAAAGCATGCGCAAAATAAATTGGGCTTTTTCCATTGCATGCACCTGCCAGCATAGCAATCGGAGAAACCGCAATTCTTTTATTAATAATCGGAATCCCATACTCTTTGGAGATATCTTCACCGGTTTTTACCAAGTCTTTGGCATAGCGGCAAATTTTATCATAAACTTTTGTACAAGCTGTTTGGATATTAGAATCAATACAATCCAACAAAGAGATACCCATTGTAATGGTACGTACATCCAAATGTTCGTTGTCTATCATATTGATGGTTTCTAATATGTCACGTGAATTAACCATACTTCAAATCCTTTCCTATTGCGATAAAAGAAGCTTACCTATGATAACAAATTAAATGCGGTGCATAGAATTGAAAATATCTTCGTGCATTACGTGTACTTTCAATCCCATGTCATCTCCGATTTTCTTTAGGCTGTCTACCAATTCATCAAACGGAACTTTTGATTTTGAAATATCCACCATCATAATCATCGCAAACAAATCCTGTAAAATAGATTGTGTCACCTCAATGACATTCACATCTACCTCTGCACATTTTGCAGAAACTTTTGCCAAAATACCAACCATATCTTTGCCTAATACTGTAATAACAGCACGCATAAACAATACCTCCAAAAATATTTCATAAGTTATTCATAATTATGAAGGAGAATCCCTATTCTGTCAAGACAAAAACCCGAAATCTCTTTCTATTTCGACGGAGCAATTCGACAAGACCGTAAAAACTTTGTTAGGAAAATAACGATTGCTTTTTTTCATTTTTATCTACAAAAAAAGTATGGTATGTGGTATGATAGAAAATAACCATATATTCTAATAAAAAATGATAAGATTCTCCAATGAAAGGAATGATATATGATGAAATATACTACCATTTCCGATTCACACGTACATAGCTGTTTTTCCCATGACGGAAATGACCCTGTCATGATGCTATGCGATTATGCCATGAAAATGGGATTATATGCACTGACCATCACAGACCATTGTGAATGTAATATGTATGAAGAAAGAAATTATGCAAAAGCTATCAAGGATTCTTTCGTGGAGACAAAACGAGCGGCCGCCGCGTTAAACGGCAAGCTGCATTTATATAAAGGAATTGAACTTGGGCAGGCAACGCAAAATTTACAGGCTGCCGAATCAATTTTGTCAGAATGTGATTTTGATTTTGTGCTTGGCTCTCTTCACAACATTCGCGGTCTGGAGGATTTTTATCTGCTGGATTATAACAAACTGGACATACATGATTTGCTCTGTACGTATTTTGATGAAATTATGGAACTGATTGCATGGGGCAAATTTGATTCTTTGACCCATTTAACGTATCCGTTACGTTATATTGTCGGCGAACAACACAGAGAAGTCAGCTATGATGTTTACAAAGACCGCGTAGACGATATTTTAAAAGCCTTAATTGAACAAAACAAAGCACTGGAATTAAATACGTCCGGCTTGAGACAGGCAATTGGTAAAACAATGCCTTGCCCAACCGTAATTAAGCGGTTCAAGGAATTGGGCGGTAAATATCTTACCATTGGTTCGGACGCCCACAGATGGGCAGATATCGGCTCCGGCGTGGAAGAAGGATACCAAATTGCGCAAAGCGCCGGTTTTGACCACATTACCATCTTTGTAAACCGCGAACCTGTATTATTACCATTGGAATAACAGATATTATGTTTCACATAAATAAAGGAGTGTCATTATGGATTTATTAAGCCTATTAAACGAAAACGCACGTCTTACCAATGCACAGCTGGCAGTGATGCTTGGCAAAACGGAAGAAGAAGTGGAAAAAGAAATAGCAGATTACCAACAAAAAGGTATTATCAAAGGATACAAAGCGCTGATTAACTGGGAAAAAGTAGACCATCATAAAACAACCGCTTTGATTGAACTAAAAGTACAGCCCAAAAAAGAAAGCGGCTTTGATGAAATTGCAAAAAAAATTATGCAGTTCAGTAAGGTAGAAAGTGTTTACCTTATGTCTGGCGGCTTTGATTTGGCTGTTATGGTACATGGAGACAGCATTCAGGATATTGCGATGTTTGTTGCAAAAAGACTATCTCCTTTGGATTCTGTTCTTTCCACCGCAACTCACTTTATTTTAACACGCTATAAAGAGGGAGACGTTATTTTAACCTCTCCAAAAGAAGAAGATCGGAGGAACCTACTGTAATGATTGACTATGAATCTTTACTGAATCATGAAATAAAAGCAGTAAAGCCTTCCGGCATTCGTAAATTTTTTGATATTGCAAATGAAATGGAAGACGTTATCTCTTTGAGTATCGGGGAACCTGACTTTTCTACTCCTTGGCATGTTCGTCAGGAGGCAATCGATACATTGCAACAAGGCAAAACATGGTACTCTCCAAACCGCGGTTTTTTTGAACTGCGCCAAGAAATCTGTAAATGGGTTGAGAGAAAATATCATGTAACTTATCATCCCGAAAGTGAAGTGCTTGTTACTGTTGGCGGCTCAGAAGCCATTGACCTTTGTATCCGCACTTTAATTAATCCCGGAGATGAAGTATTAATCCCTGAACCAAGCTTTGTATGTTACGTCCCTATGACAGAAATGGCAAAAGGCGTTCCTGTTACCATAGAAACCAAAATGGAAGATAACTTCCGCTTAACAGCAAAAGCATTGCGGGAAAAAATTACCCCGAAAACCAAACTATTGATTTTGCCGTTTCCAAATAACCCAACAGGCGCCGTTATGCGCCGCGAACATTTAGAAGAAATTGCAGAGGTGGTACGTGAACACAACTTATTGGTACTTTCAGACGAAATCTACGGCGAGTTAACCTACGGCAAAGAAAGTCACGTTTGTTTTGCTGAAATCGAAGGTATGAGAGAACGCACTGTAGTTGTAAACGGTTTTTCCAAAACGTATGCTATGACCGGCTGGAGACTGGGATATGCAGTTGGTCCCCATGAAATCATAGACCCTATGACAAAACTGCACCAGTATGCAATTATGAGTTCTCCAACCATGGCGCAATATGCTGCAACAGAAGCGCTGAAAAATGGTGACGATGATATTGCCTATATGCGCAGTCAATACGATGCACGACGCAGATTAATCGTAGATGCGTTCAATGCAATGGGTCTTACTTGTTTTGAACCGGAAGGCGCTTTCTATGTGTTCCCATGTATCAAAAGTACAGGGCTTACTTCAGAACAATTCGCAGAAGAACTGCTGCGCAAAGAACACGTTGCGGTTGTTCCCGGAAACGCTTTTGGCGACTGCGGAGAAGGTTTCCTCCGTGTTTCTTATTCCTATTCGTTAAATCATATTACTGAGGCGCTCAGCCGCATTCAACGTTTCTTGAAGGAACGCGGCAGCAATTAGCCTTGCCAGCTTCACCGCAAGGTGAAGCTTTTTTATTTTTCTTACTGACAGGAGCATATCAAATGGAACAAGTATATTTAGCCCCGTGTACAGAATATCAATATGAGTCGTTAAAACAGGTAGTGGATGATATATTTGACCATCTTCAGCTAAACCGTTTTTTGTTTCAGGGTGCAAATGTCGTCATAAAACCAAATTTGCTCATGAAATGCAACCCTGACACTGCTATCATTACTCACCCATTATTGGTGGCTGCAGTAGGCACTAAAGTGAAAGAACTTGGAGGAAAGGTTACCATTGCCGAAAGCTCGGGAGGAAGATATACCCCATCAACGGTAAAACATATTTATCAGTCTTGCGGATATACAAATATGGCACAGCAGTACGGTTTCCTGCTCAATACAGATTGTTCTTATCGTTCTTTGAAAGCACACAAGGCAGTCCGTTGCAAAGAATTTCAGGTCATCTCCCCTATTTTGGACGCAGACATCATCATTGATGTCGGAAAATTAAAAACACACTGTATGACGGGAATGTCAGGCGCTGTGAAAAACATGTTTGGAGTGGTTCCCGGTCTGATGAAACCGGAATTACACTGCCGTTTTCCCGATAAACAAGAGTTCAGCGAAATGCTGGTGGATTTATGTGAGGCAGTACGTCCGCACATTGCGATTATGGACGCAGTTATGGGTATGGAAGGAAATGGCCCTTCCGGCGGGAAACCAAGGTTTATCGGAACAATTGTCGGAGGTACCAATCCTTATGCGGTGGATATGGTCTGTGCTTCTATTATCTCTTTGAAGCCTTCGGAAATTTTTATGCTACGTTCTGCCATGGAACGCGGGATTTGTCCAAATTCCGTAGAAGAAATAGAGATTCTGGGTGCGTCATTAACCGAAACTGTCATTTCTGACTTTTTGCCGCCACAGTCGAAATCAAGCGATTTTATTCAGTATTTGCCTTCTTTTTTGAGACCGCTTGCCACAAAAATTGCCACACCTGTCCCAAAAATCCGCACGAACAAATGCATCGGCTGCGGTAAATGTGCTGAAAGCTGTCCACAACATACCATTGAAATCAAGAACAAAAAAGCTTATATTATATATAACAATTGTATCCGCTGCTATTGCTGCCACGAAATGTGTCCCGAACACATTATCGACATTAAGCGACTTGCATTATTTAACTTATAACAGGAGGCTGATTATGTCATTTCCTCGAACCCTTACACTCAAAGCTTTTGCAAAAATTAATTTATCCTTGGATATTACAGGCGTACTGGAAAATGGATATCATCAATTGGAAATGATTATGCAGTCTGTATCTTTACACGATAAAGTAACCATTACAGATATGGGTTCCTCCCAAAATATTTCAGTTTCTTGTTCCCTGCCTTCTCTTTGTCCTATGGAACAAAATACTGCTTATAAAGCTGCGGATTTATTTTTTCAGTATTGTAATATCAAACCTTCTGTTTCCATTTATATTGAAAAATACATTCCTAGTCAGGCAGGTTTGGCCGGAGGAAGCGCTGATGCAGCCGCTGTGCTGCACGGTTTAAATCGGCTGTTTCAAACCCATCTGACACAGGAGCAGTTATGTGAAATAGGGGTACGAGTCGGTGCGGATGTACCATTTTGTATCTGTGGCGGCACAATGCTTGCCACAGGAATCGGAGAAAAACTTTCTCCCCTTCCTGCTCTTCCGCCTTGTTATATTGTAATTTGTAAACCTCCTGTTTCGGTCAGCACACAAGAAGCATATCACACTGTAGACAACGCAGTAATTTTACAGCGACCCAACACACAAATCATATGCAAGGCGTTAAAAGAACAAAATTTGTCAGCTGTCTCACAAAATATGAAAAACGTATTCCAAGAGGCTATGTCTCTTACAGATGTACATACAATTACGGAGCTTATGATGCAAAGCAACGCGCTCGGCGCTTGTATGAGCGGCAGTGGTTCCGCGGTATTCGGGATTTTTGAAACAGAACAGCAAGCAAGTTTATGCTGCGATATCTTAAAACAAAAATTCAACTTATCGTTTATATGCTTACCAACTATACATGGAATTGAATTTTGATTGTGAAAAAGGAGAATATGGCACATGAAAACGAAAACAAAACGTATTATTTCTATTTTTGTTGTTATGATATGTATGGTAATATTTGCTGTACCGGCGATGGCAATGCAAATTTTTGTAAAGACACTCACAGGGAAACATATCACCTTAGAGGTAGAACCTACAGACAGAATTGAAGATGTAAAAGCAAAAATTCAGGATAAAGAGGGAATTCCCCCTGACCAACAAAGGTTGATATTTGCCGGAAAAGAACTGGAAGACGGAAATACTCTGCAAGATTACAGCATTCAAAAAGACAGTACACTCCATCTTGTATTGAAAACAACACATCACTTTTCAGATGAATGGTCCTATGACGAAACTTATCATTTTCATATCTGTTTGGACGAAAACTGTACCGAGGTCAGTGATTCCACTTCTCATGTTATGACTGAATCCATCGTTTCTCCAACACATTTTGAACAAGGATATACAGAACACACCTGTAATATCTGTGGTTACAGTGATACAGACAATATGACCGAGGTCATTCCTCATACCTTTGGAGAATGGCAAAGCAATGATGCTCAAACACATATAAAAATCTGTGAATGCGGAGAAACCATAACGGAAAATCATTCTTGGGATGAAGGCCGCATTACCACAGAACCATCTGTTGACTCTGAAGGAATTAAAACCTTTAGCTGTATTGAATGCGGAGCTATTGATACGGAAATACTCAAGGCTCTTTCCGTTGAGGAAACCAAAAGTGAAGAACAAAGCATTGCTTTGGAAAGTACTAAATTGGAAAGCCCCAAAACAGGTGAAGGCGATAATATTACAATCATCATGATTCTGTGTAGTGCTTCTGCTATGTTGTGTTTCTTTGTTATGATAAGAAAATCTATCAAAAAATAAAATTTTAAGATAAAAAACAAAAAGCTGTCCATAATAATGTGAACAGCTTTTTGTTTTTTATACCATAATATCTTATTTGATTCATTGAAAAAATTTAAAATTCCGTATATTTTTATTAAAAAAGAGCACTCTATATTAAGATTTCATTTTTGTCACCCAAGTTTAAAGAAAGGTGTGAGCAAATGTTTATTATAGACTGTATTATGTTGGTTCTGTTAATTATTGGCGGAATCAACTGGGGTTCCATTGGCATCTTCCAATTTGATATTGTTGGATTCCTGTTTGGAGGACAAGGTGCCATTGTAAGCCGAATTGTATTCTGCTTGGTAGCGATTGCAGCCATCTGGTGTATTTCTTTCTTGTTCAGAGAACATTCTCCTTTGGACAGACCGAAACACCGCGATCATGATACAAAGCATACAGATGTAGGTGTTCCCCACCATCGCTAAAAAAAGCTCCCTACACCACTGTTGGTGTAAGGAGCTTTTTCATTATAGATTTGCATATTGCATTGCTTCCAAAATACTTCTCGTATCGCGCGCAATTACCAATTCTTCATTGGTTGGAATGACATATACATCTACTGTGGAATTCTCTGTTGTAATTTTGCCTTCATTACCGCGGGTCATTTTTTCATTTAAATTAATATCAGGAGTAACACCTAAATATTTTAAGGATTCACACACTCTTTGGCGTACAATGACGTGGTTTTCACCCAAACCTGCTGTAAATACAATGGCATCAACACCATTCATGGCAGCCGCAAATGCACCGATATACTTTACAATTTGGTATACCAGCATTTCCTGCGCCAAAACAGCCCTTGGATTGCCTTCCACCACTGCCTGTGCAACATCACGGGCATCGCTGGACACACCTGAAACGCCCAGCAAACCAGATTTTTTATTTAAAATATTGTCCATTTCTTTTGGAGTCAAATTCTCTTTTTCCATAATAAAGGTTACAACGGAAGGATCCAGTGTGCCGGAACGTGTACCCATCATAAAACCATCCAACGGAGTTAATCCCATAGTGGTATCCAAAACACGTCCGTCTTGCACAGCAGTAATGGAAGAACCGTTGCCTAAATGACAAGTAATCAGTTTTAATTTATCAATCGGTTTCCCCATAATTTCCGCACAGCGATGGCTGACATATTTATGGGAAGTTCCGTGGAAACCATAGCGGCGTACAGCATATTTCTCATAATATTCATAAGGAATTGCAAATGTATAAGATTTTGGCGGCATTGTGGAATGGAAGGCTGTATCAAATACGGCAACCTGAGGAACTTGTGTACCAAAAACGTCTTGGCATGCACGAATTCCTTGCACATGAGCAGGGTTATGTAACGGTGCCAAAGGATTTAGTGATTCAATGCCTTTCAGTACGTCATCTGTAATTAAAACAGATTTACTGAAAATAGAACCGCCTTGCACGACACGATGTCCAATGGCAGCAACCTCGCTTAAACTTTGGATGACACCTACTTCGCCGTCAATCAAAGCGTCTTTTACCAATTGGAATGCCTGTGTATGATCTTCCATATCTGTGGTTAGATTTTTCTCTCTTCCGTCAAATGTTTTATGTGAAAAGATACCGTCATTCATTCCAATACGTTCACAAATACCTTTTGCAGCAACGGATTCATTTTCCATATCGATTAATTGATATTTCAGAGAAGAACTACCTGCATTAATGACCAAAATTTTCATTGTTTTTCCCCCTATAGGTTAATTAACTATTGAATCTAAGTCAGGAATCATATACACTATACTATATTATAAACAATAATAAAATTCAAGGATTTTTGATTAAAAAATGACGCAAAATTTTAAAATTTCTGGTATAATTTCCGAATTTAATCCCTATCATCTAGGGCATCAATCGCTCATTGTGCAAACTAGACAAGCCGGAGCGACTCATATTGTAGCAATTATGAGTGGAAATTTTGTACAACGAGGAGAGCCTGCCTGTTTTGACAAATGGGTACGCACAAAAACGGCTTTAAGTGCCGGCGTCGATTTGGTGATTGAACTGCCGCTTCCCTGGGCTGTTTCAGGCGCCGAAACGTTTGCTGCCGGAGGCGTATCTATTGCCAATGCATTGGGATGTGTTCATCAACTAAGCTTTGGCAGCGAATGCGGTGATATTGAAGCACTGTCTGCGGTTGCTGACATATTAAGAACAGAACAGTTTTCTCAGGCATTACAAGTGGAACTGCAAAAAGGGATTACTTTTGCATCTGCACGGCAGGCAGCTATGTTATCTCTTACAAATCAGGAGACAGCTTCTTTATTGGAACATCCAAATAATATTCTTGCCATTGCTTATTGTAACGCATTAAAAGATATCAATTCGACAATTCGGCCATTTACCATAAAAAGAATCGGAGCTTCACATCATGACATTACACTTCCGCCGAAAAAAATTGCATCTGCCTCCCAAATTCGACGTATGATTGAACGAAAGAAGGAGTATGCTACTTATGTTCCAAAAGAAACTTATCCATATTTGGCAAGTGCAATGCAAAATAAAACGGCCCCTGCTTCTATACAACGCTTAGAAAGAGCAATTCTGGCAAAATTAAGAACAATGACATTGCAAGAATTTGCAAATTTACCTGACGTTTCCGAAGGGTTGGAGCATAGACTATATAAAGCGGCAAAAACGGCTGTCTCATTAACCGATTTTTATGCATATGTAAAGACAAAACGTTATACGCATGCGCGTATTCGTCGTATTACACTTTGTGCATTTTTAAATATACAGGCAGCTTATACGCAAACTCCTCCTCCATATTTGCATGTACTGGGTTTTAATCAAAAAGGAAAAGAGCTGTTGTCCCTTATAAAACAAACAGCTGCCTTACCAATCATTACTCAGTACAATCAATTGAGAAAGTTATCACCGTACGCAAAAACACTGTTTGAATTGGAAACAACTGCGACGGATTTATATGGATTATCCACTCCGCAGGTACAGCCCTGCGGCAAAGAATTCACACAAGGTATTGTAACCGCGTTATACAACGAAAGGTGATTCACTATGACTAATATCAAAGAAATCAACTATGAAAATTACGGTTCTTGCATTTCAATGAGCAATCAGACCATTGAACTGATTGTTACGGTAGAAAAGGGCCCTCGTATTGTCTATTTGGGCTTTATCGGTGAAGAAAATATTTTATTCCAAGATAAAGAACAAAAACACTTCTTTCTAAACAACGAAATTTCTCAAATATGCGGACAAACAGCGTATCATTATCTATATGGAGGACACCGCTTTTATTTAAGTCCGTCCCATTTGCCGGAAGCACGCTATCCTGACAACGAAGCTGTTGTGTACAGCATAGATGATGACGGCGTTCTCTTCCAAGCTCCCACACAAAAAACTTCAGGTCTTCAATTATCCTATAAAATTATGTTGGGTGAAACAGGTTCTGACTTTATGATTGTGCACACTGCTGCCAATCATTCCGCTGATACACAGCGTGTAGCTTTGTGCACCAGCACTATGGTAAAACCGGGAGGATTTGCTGTACTGCCTCAAAATCAAGGCAATGAATTCTTTGTAGCAGACCGTGTTTATGTATACTGGCCTTTTACAAGACTGCACGACCCACGGTTTGATATGCACAGTGATTTCATGACTGTTCAACAAGACGCAACAATGGATTATCCTTTTAAAATAGGATACAACAATATGCAAGGTTGGATTTCATACGTAAACGGCAATACTGTACTGTCGAAACGATATGTACATGATGCAAAAGCGGTTTATCCTGACAATGATGCTTCCAGCCAAGTTTACAGCAGCAAAGACTTCTTGGAATTAACGGTTCAAAGTCCATTGTATCGTATTGAACCGGAGGATACCGTAAAACATGTGGAAAACTTTTCTTTATTCCACACAACGATTACAGAAAAACCAAACAATAATGATGCATACCAAACATTTCTCAAAACACTGGCATAAAAAAGAAGCTGTCATCTTTTCAGATGACAGCTTCTTTTTTATTGGTTTTCCTGCTCAATCGCAGCAATTTGGTCAATTCTTCTTTGATGACGTCCGCCCTCAAATTCTGTGGTTAAAAATATCTTTGTAAACTCGACAGCATCTTTTTCTGTAATCACACGGCCGCCCATGCAAAGAATATTTGCATCGTTATGCTCACGTGTTGCTTTTGCACAGAATGCATTGGTTACCACAGCCGCACGGATTCCTTTTACTTTATTGGCTGCAATGGAAATGCCGATTCCGGTACCGCAGCAAAGAATGCCTTTTTCCGCCTCTCCGTTTGCAACCGCATGCGCCACTTGTTCTGCAATCGGCGCATAGTCTACAGAATCTTCACTGTAGGTTCCAAAATCATGGTATGCAATATTTTCTTGTTCCAAATAGGCTTTGATTGCTTCCTTCAACAAAAAGCCGCCATGGTCTGCTCCCAACGCTATCATGTTGTACCCTCCAACTTCTTTTTTAACTCACGTTCTGCTTGCGGCAACCGTAAATAAACGGGCGCCAATTGTTCTGCTGTTACTGTGCAGGCCTCTTGTTTTAAATGCATGACAGCACATTGTGCCACTCCCACTGCACGCTGATATTGTAAATGTTCAGCAATTAATTGTACCTGCAATGACTGAAACGCTTCCGATTCATAGCAGAGTTTTGCTCCATCCCCAACCAAGTATATGGTTTCATCGGAATATTGCCGCAAAGATTCTGCCAAATCGCTGATTGCAACTGCACAATCGTCATAAATACGTTCCACTTTACTTCCGTTCACACGAAACAAAGCATGATAAACCTGCTGACATCTTGCATCCATCACTGCGCATATGATACCGTTTAACATCGAAAGCGGATACGCCATTGCTTCTAACGTGGATACACCAATACAAGGTTTATTTTGTGCAAATGCCATTCCTTTTACACATGCTACACCAATGCGTACTCCCGTAAAAGAGCCGGGACCTGCAGAAACAGCAAATAAATCAATTTCTTCCAAACTTGTTTTTGTTTGAATCAACACTTGCTGAACCATTGGCATCAGTGTTTGGCTGTGTGTTTGCTTTGTATTGATAAAAAATTCACCCAATACTTTATCATCATCTAAAACGGCTGCTGAAGCCGATACCGCTGAGGAATCCAGCGCCAGTATTTTCATAGGTTGCCTCCCTCTACGGTAAATATCCGCTCGTTTTCATGCGCTCCAAGTGCAATTTGAATTTTAATGCAATCCTTTGGCAAAGCTTCTTCTATATGTTCGCTCCATTCTATCACCAAAACAGCACCTGTTTCCAAATAGTCATAAAAACCTGTGGAGTATAAATCATCCCAACTCTCCACACGGAACATATCAAAGTGATAGACCGTCAATCTTCCTTTATATTCATGAACCAAAGCAAAGGTAGGGCTGGATATACCATGCTCTATCCCCAATCCTCGCGCCAGCCCTCTTGTAAAGGCTGTTTTCCCCATTCCCATTCCGCCATACATGGCAATGACTTCTCCACCTTTTAACTGTTGTGCCAAACGAAAACCGAAATCTTCCGTTTCTTCCGCAGAATGGCTCAGAAATTGTGACAAGGGAAAACCTCCTTTCTAATCATATCATTAAAATAAACCGGAAACCACTCCGTTATTATCCACATCAATTTTGTTTGCTGCCGGTACTTTTGGTAAACCGGGCATAATCATAATATCGCCTGCATATGCAACGACAAATCCAGCGCCATTGGACAGACGCAAATCTTTAATTGTAATTTGAAAGCCTTCCGGACGTCCCAATAAAGTAGGGTCATCTGACAAAGAGTATTGTGTTTTTGCCACACAAACAGGCAAGGAATCTCCTCCCAAAGCAGCAATTGCTTGTAAAGAAGTTTCTGCTTTTTTTGTAAACACAACTTCACTTGCACCATAAATTTCTTTTGCAATGCGGTTGAGTTTCTCTTTGATGGTCAAACTTGTATCGTACAATGGTTGGAAATCAGAACCTTGTTCTGCTGCCTTACATACTTTTTCAGCAAGTTCAATTCCGCCTTCTCCGCCTTTTGCAAATACTTCGGACAACGCAAATTCCGCATTATGTTCACGGCAATAATCTTCAATGAATTGTAATTCGGCATCACTGTCTGTATGGAAGCGGTTAATTGCAACTACAACAGGAACCCCATATTTTCTCATATTGTCAATGTGGGCACCAAGATTGATAATTCCTTTTTTTAATGCTTCCAAATTCTCATGAGCTGTTTCTGTTTTGGGAACGCCTCCGTTGTATTTCAGTGCACGAGCTGTTGCCACCAAAACAACCGCGCTTGGTTTTAAACCAGCATAGCGGCATTTGATGTCAAAAAATTTCTCTGCGCCAAGGTCTGAACCAAAGCCTGCTTCTGTAATACAGTAGTCACCCAATTTCAAAGCCAGTTTGGTTGCGCGTACAGAGTTACATCCGTGCGCAATATTGGCAAAAGGACCGCCGTGCATAATTACAGGGGTACCCTCCAAAGTTTGAACCAAGTTTGGTTTGATTGCTTCTTTCAGCAATACAGCCATAGCTCCGTTGGCATTTAAATCACGTGCATAAATTGGTTTGTTGTCATAAGAATACGCTACCAAAATATTTCCCAAACGTTCTTTTAAATCATCCAAATCTTCTGCAAGACACAAAATAGCCATAACCTCACTGGCAACTGTAATGCAGAATCCATCTTCACGTACAAAACCGTTCGGCTTTCCTCCCAAACCTACTACAACGCTTCTCAAAGCGCGGTCATTCATATCCATGCAGCGGGACACATTGATTCTTCTAGCGTCAATTCCCAATACATTACCCTGCTGAATATGATTGTCCAATAAAGCACACAATAAATTATTGGCAGCAGTAATTGCATGCATATCGCCTGTAAAATGCAAATTAATGTCTTCCATTGGAAGAACCTGTGCATATCCGCCGCCTGCCGCGCCGCCTTTTACACCAAATACAGGACCTAAAGAAGGTTCGCGCAAAGCAATGACAGCATTTTTTCCGATCTTGTGCATTGCTTGACCTAAACCAGTCGTAGTGGTTGTTTTACCTTCACCTGCCGGTGTTGGATTAATCGCGGTAACCAAAATTAATTTACCGTCTTGTTTGTTCTCCAATTTTTGGAACAATTCTTCTGTTAATTTTGCTTTGTACTTACCATATGGTTCGTAGTCATCTTCCGTTAATCCAAGATTTGACGCAATTTCTCGAATAGGAAGAATGTTTGCCTGTTGGGCAATTTCGATGTCTGTAAGCATGTTATTGTCTCCTTACACAAATATTACTGGGTAAAGTATACCATATTACGAAATTGAAGAAAAGCCCATACTTGAACTTTATGGATAGAAATAATATAATGGATTCATAGTGACAAAAAAGATAAGAATACATATTGATGTATACAAGAAAAATGAGCATGTTTTACCACAAGGAGGTGCATTTTGTCTAAGGTAGGAAACGCATTATTGAATTACTTTAAACGGGCAGATAAACTGCTCTGGGGTATTATGCTGGTCATCTCCGCATATAGCTTGCTTCTGTTAAAAACAGTGCCCACACCGGAGGGAAGTCGAAGCTATTTTTCAGTTCAATTAATCTCTATTATCATTGGCTATGCAGGTGCTATTGTATTAACTGTAATTGATTATCGTTCCATTGCAAAAGCGTGGTATTTTATCGGTGCAATATCCATTATTCTAATTTTATATACCTTGTTTTTCGGGCAGGCTGTTACGGGCGATGCCGGCGTAAATGCACGGGCATGGATTAAACTTCCCGGCGGGCTTACCTTTCAGCCTTCGGAATTAGTGAAAATCGGATTTATGGTTACCTTTGCAAAACATTTATCTATTGTAAAGGAAAAAGGAAAAATTACTTCTCCGTTGCAAATCTTGTTCCTCACCATCCATTGTTTGATTCCTGTTGTACTCATCCATTTGCAAGGTGACGACGGTGCTGCAGCTGTATTTATTTTTATGTTTCTGGTTATGATGTTTATTGCAGGTGTACAACTACGTTATTTTGCAGCTTTATTCGGAAGTTTGATTGTCATTCTTCCTTTGGCATGGCAGTATTTGCTAGCCGATTATCAAAAAAATAGGATTCTGAATATGTTTAATCCGGAATCTGATCCGTTAGGAGCAGGCTTACAGCAAATTCAGGGAAAAATCTCCATTGGTTCGGGAGAATTGATTGGTCGTGGTTTATTTACCGCCCCGCGCGTACAGCGCAGTGTGGTGCCTGTCCAAGAAAGTGACTTTATATTCTCTGTAGCCTCTGAACAGTTGGGTTTTATTGGAGCAATGGCCATATTGATATTAATTGTATTATTGTTGTTGCGCACCATGAATGCGGCCAGAAAATCCTGCGATGATTTAGGCACTTATATGTGTTTTGGTTTTTTTGCTATGATTGCATTCCAATCTGTGATTAATCTTGGCATGTGTCTGAGTCTTCTTCCCGTTATGGGCGTTACATTACCGTTTTTCAGTGCCGGAGGCTCCTCCGCTGCCTGTTTGTATTTGGGCTTTGGTTTTGTACAAAATGTATATATGCATAAAAGTGAAAAAGACAGAATTCATTTAAGTACCTCTCGTTCTATCATGAGGCGTGTATAAATATCATATTTCGTTGAAACCTATTTCTATACAAAGTCTTCATAGGCATAAAATAAAAAATGGAAAAGCGCTGCGGTTCATATAACTGCAGCGCTTTTTCCATGATAATCAAACGGATAATCTTCCCTGATATTCACTTCTGATAATTTCATTCATTTCTTCGGGTGTTTCTTTACAGCCGCCTGCCAGCCACATTTTTACGATTGCATTAAATCCACTCTGAAAAAATGTAATATGGTATTCAATATGTTTATTACCAAAATATTTTATTGCTTGCTTTGTATCATAATATCGAATTTTATATTGATTATCATAGCCCAGCTTAAAATAAGTGCGGTAAAGCATTTGATTCTCCTGAATATGACGAAACAATTTTAAATAATCGTTGCTGTTAAATCCTTGTGTTTTCTCTTCCTTATAAAGAAGATTTACTTCTGTTTCCAAATACTCTCTCACTTTATCCGCAAGGTCGTAAATATCCTCATAGTTGGCATAAAATGTACTTCTGTTCAATTGGCAAGCCTTACAAATGTCTGATACGGTGATTTGATGCAATTCTTTTGTTTGCAACGATTCAATAAACGCTTTTTCTATACGTTCTTTCGACTGTCGTTTTCTCCGATTATTTTTTATATTCATACCATCACTCTTTTCATTATTCCAACATTTCTTCCCAAACTGATGATTGCCTTATATATTTTATCCCTATTATACTATAGATAGATTAATACAACAACTGTTGAGTTAATAAAGACAGGAGGTAATTTCTATGAAAAAAAGTAGTTTTGTGGCAATGGTATTGGGTACTGTCAGCGGAATATTATTTGCGCTTGGCATGTGTATGGCTCTTGTCTCCGAATGGGACGCTTTTCTGCAAGGAATTATATTAGGATATGTCGGTCTTTTGCTTGGATTCATTACCCTAATTGTTTGGAGAAGAATGGAACACAAAGCGCCCATTCGTGTATCAGGTAAACAGGTATTGACTATTGTTGTTGGTACGATTGGAGTATTATCCTTTGGCACCGGTATGTGTTTTGGCATGGTGTGGGAGAATATGATTGCAGGAATCATCATTGGTATTGTAGGTATACTACTGCTTCTTTCTCTTATTCCTCTGGCAAAAGGTATCAAAGAGTGAACATTCAACAAAAACTGACCGGACAGCTTACAAAAACAACGGTTGGAAAAAGGGTGATCAGCGAACAACGCTATCGTATGGTGCTAGGCGCCGCTGTCAGCCTTTCGTTTAACTTTCTGTATGCTCTCCACCATAGGGTATTGGGAGTGGTTCATTCCTCTTTGTGGTTTATTAGAATGTGTGCCTACTATGCTGTATTAAGCGTAATGCGTTTTTCCGTTGTTTTATTTGAATATAAAAACAGAGCCAAACCTTCTGCTGATACTGAGTACTTTGTAATGAGGTTATCAGGAGTATTGCTTATCTTGTTAAGCTTTGTTTTAAGCGGAGTCATCTACATTAGCTTATCTCAAAATATCGCTGTAAAATATGATGAAATTCTTATGATTACCATAGCGGCTTACACATTTTTCAAAATAATCATGGCAATTGTAAAAGCTGTAAAACAACATAAGAATCCTTCTCCTCTGCTTGCCGTCATACGTAATATTGGCTATGCAGAGGCTGCCGCGTCCATTTTGACCTTACAGCGTTCCATGCTTGTTTCCTTTGGAACAATGGATAATGCGGAAGCTTATATTCTGAACGTTTTGACGGGAGCGGCTGTCTGTTTATATGTATCTATCATCGGAATTTATTTGTTGCTCAAAAGAAAAAATAAAACGAGAACTGCAATATAACCCACAGATACAGCGGAAGCTTCCTATAATGTGTTCACCTTTCTGCCAAGACAAACTTATCGGAAACACACATGAAAATAAGCTGAGAAAAGGTCAAATGACATACTAAGATAAATTTCTTATTAAAAATATATTGTTTCAAGACAATAACGCTTTGTTTTGAAACAATTTTTTATTTTTACGGTGCAATATGTAAAAGAAGCCGTGCTTTATTGCTTATCAAATTACGTCAGACTGAACGTATCATATCTTTTATTATAATTATGTTACAGCAGACAAAAATGAAATATCAATCGGAACATCATCTTTCTATGCGGTTATAGCTTTTTCAACATGCAACTTGAAATCTCCTTGTTTATTTTTTCACTTTTATTGACTATTATAAAAAAATATTGTAATATAAAAATTAAATTGAAAATCAATTTCAAATTGAGGTGTTTCGATATGGCTCAATCCGAAGGATACAAAACAAAACAGCGCGACCATATTTTACAGTTTTTAATCGAAAATCAATCACGCCACGTGACCGTTGACGATGTGGTAGACCATCTGAAACAATCAGGAAATCCGGTTGGGAAAGCCACTGTGTACAGATACATGGACAAGTTGGTAAACCAAGGAGATGTGCGAAAATTTTTGCTGGAAGATTCCAGCGCATGCTATCAATACGCTGCCAATAAAGAAGAATGTGCAGTTCATTTTCATTTAAAGTGTATTACCTGTAAAAAATTAATCCATTTAAACTGTGACTTTATGAACGGTATTGAACAGCATATTTTAAAAGAACATCACTTTCAAGTGGATTCTTCCCGAACTGTATTTTACGGTCAGTGCGAAGATTGTATGAAACAATCCGTCTGAAAAGGAGACCGATATGAAAAAATTTCTTGCCCTATTTGCTGTAGCAATCGTCGCTGTCGGAATATTAGCGGGATGCAGCTCTTCCAATGCCAGTTCCGACAATAGTACAAGCACTGAAAACGACCCTAATAAAATTACAATTGTTGCCACTCTGTTTCCCCAATATGACTTTGCACGTCAAATAGCAGGTGATAAAGCCAACATTGAGTTAATTCTTCCTCCCGGTGTGGAAAGTCATACCTTTGACCCTTCCCCATCAGATATTATTACCATTCATAATTCCGATGTCTTTTTATATACAGGCTCTAATATGGAAACCTGGGCAAATAATATCATTGAATCTCTGCCTGATTCTGTCCACGTTTTGAATGTGTCACAAGGCATTACTTTGCTGAAAAGCCCCAGCGGCGGACATAATCATGCAGAAGATGACCACGACCACACATCAGAAGAGTTAAATGCAGATGAATTAAATCAATATGACCCTCATGTTTGGACCAGCCCTGTCAATGCCAAAATTATGGTACAAAATATTTTGCAGACATTATGTGAAGCTGACCCGGATAATGCCGATTATTACACGGAAAATGCAAACGACTATTTATCCCAGCTGGATCAGTTAGACCAAGAAATTCGTACTGTTGTAGCAAACGGAAACCGCAAAGAAGTTGTATTTGGAAGCCGATTTGCACTATTTTATTTTACCCACGAGTACGGACTGGAATATAAATCTGCATTTGATTCTTGTTCCACAGAAGCCGAACCCAGTGCTAAAACGGTATCTGAACTAATCAATGAAGTCAAAGAAAAACAAATCCCTGTTATTTATTATGAGGAATTGACAGACCCCAAAATTTCTCGCTCCATCAGTGAAGAAACAGGTGCGGAAATGTTACTGTTCCATTCTTGTCACAACCTTTCAAAAGCAGACTTTGAAAGTGGAGCAACTTATTTATCTCTTATGAAACAAAATGTTGAAAATTTGAAAAAAGGACTCGAATAACTATATGATATTATCTTGTCGTGATGTGACTGTTGCATATGATTCCAAAATAGCGGTTGACCATGTCTCTTTTGAAGTAAACGAAGGAGAGTATGTTTGTATAGTCGGTGAAAACGGCTCCGGAAAAAGCACCTTGCTCAAAAGCATATTGGGACTGGTGCCATTAAAATGCGGTTCTGTTTCATTTGGTCCCGAGGTACACCGTAAACGTTTGGGATATTTGCCTCAGCAAACCAATATACAGAAAGATTTTCCGGCTTCCGTCTATGAAGTTGTACTGTCCGGTTGTTTAAACCGTCGCGGACTGAAACCTTTTTACAGCAAAGCAGATAAAGAACAAGCAATGCAGCATATGGAACGTCTTGGCATCGGCGACTTTAAAAAACGTTCTTTCAGCGCACTTTCAGGTGGTCAACAGCAACGAGTTTTACTTGCCCGCGCTTTGTGCGCAACTGATAAACTGTTGCTGCTGGATGAACCGGTTACGGGGCTGGACCCTTTGGTAACAGAAGAATTGTATCAACTCATTGTGCAATTAAACAGAGACCTTGGTGTTACCATTATTATGGTTTCTCATGATATATCCTCGGCCACACAGTATGCTGATAAAATATTGCATATCAATCAATCTTTGTTATTCTACGGAGATACGAAATCGTATGTAAATACGGAACTTGGAAAGCGCTTTTTGAAATGTTCCTAATATAGAGAGGCACACATTATGTTAGAAATTTTACATGATTTATTTTCCTATACCTTCATTGTAAGGGCATTGATTGTAGGTACTCTGGTTTCGCTCTGTGCAGCTCTGCTCGGCGTGAGCTTAGTCTTAAAACGGTATTCCATGATTGGAGACGGGCTCTCTCATGTTGGTTTTGGTGCATTGGCTGTTGCCATGGCGTTCAACTGGGCTCCCCTTCCTGTTGCAATTCCTGTTGTTGTGGTAGCAGCTTTTTTATTGCTTCGATTAAGCGAAAACAGCAAAATAAAAGGAGATTCCGCGATTGCATTAATTGCAAGCAGCTCTCTTGCAATTGGTGTTACGGTCATCTCTTTGGCCTCCGGACAAAATGCAGATGTGTACAGTTACATGTTCGGAAGCATTTTGGCCATGAAAGAAAGTGATGTTTATGTCAGCATTGCGCTTTCTGTTGTCGTTTTGATTTTATTTATCGTATTTTACAACAAAATCTTTGCCGTTACATTTGATGAAAACTTTGCTAAGGCTACAGGAACCCGAGCAAATCTCTATAATATGCTGATTGCTTTGCTGACAGCAGTTACCATTGTTGTAGGTATGCGTATTATGGGTACTATGCTGATTTCCAGCTTAATCATTTTCCCCGCATTATCTGCTATGCGTATTTTCAGACAATTTCGTTCTGTTGTTATTGCGTCCGCTGCGATTTCCATCATTTGTTTTTTCATTGGTTTGGTTGCATCGTATGCATTTTCCACGCCAACGGGAGCAAGCATTGTAATTGTCAATTTAATTGTGTTTCTTTTATGTTTTGCCGCTGGCTTGATACGAAAAAAAGCAGCTTAAATATAAAAAATGACTGCATTGAAGAAATAGGCATAAATTATGTCTGTTTTTTCTTATTTTTACGGCAAAAATATACGTTTTTGTTAATTATCTTACAGATAAATAACAAATAGTGACAATATAAAACAATACCTTGTAAATTGTGATTGCATTTCCTATAATGAATAAGCACTTTAAAATCACAGCATATCGGAGGCAAAAATGAAACGCGTAACTCATCCCCCAAGAAGAAGAAAGAAAAAAAGATATATTCCTATGATAATAATAATCGCCGCCATGGTATTTGTTACAATTGCCATTGTATTAATATGTGTATTTACTATGAAACCGAGCAGTCAAGAGACGGCTGTAACTCCGGAAAGCACTACCTCTGAAATTACATCCGGTCAATCAGCGCCTGAAGATACAATGCCCCCCGCAAACGCATCATCAAATACATCCTCATCCGGTACAATTACAATAAACACTGCTCACTTCATTCCGGAATCTGCCGAAGTGGATGATACTTATTTTTCAAATACATTATTTATTGGGAATTCCATTACAGAAGGATTCAAAGAATTTTCAGGTTTGGATACACCGACATATTATGAAGGTCGTGGTATGACGGTAGAAAGCATTCACAGAATGAAAATTGTAAATGCGGATAATTCTCCCAATTCGGACGGAACGGGAGAAAAAACAGTAATGGACGCCTTGAAAGAAAGACAATTTGACCAAATTTATCTTTTAATGGGTGCAAATGAGTTAGGATGGGTATATCCTGACATGTTCATTGAGCAATATTCTCATTTGATTGATGATATAAAGGCACTCCAGCCAAATGCAAAAATTTGTGTACAATCCATTCTTCCCGTCTCTGCAGAACGTTCAGAAACAGACGAGGTATATAATAATACAAAAATAGAGAATTTAAACAATATGATTATTAACATGTCTGCAGAAAAAGGAATTCCTTACTTAAATGCTGCCGAAGCATTTAAAGACGATACCGGCGCTCTACCTGCCGATAAAACGCCTGACGGTATTCATCTGACTGCTGAAGCATGCAAAGAATGGCGTATGTATATTAAAACTCATGTAATACAATAATGGTTATCTGAAACACACCATAACAAACGAACTTTACGGCACAGCAGTTTAAACTGCTGTGCTGTTTTTATATCCGAAAAGATTCATTTTATAGCAGGCGCAATCATAAAATTAATTTTATATGATATGTACAGCCTTTTATGAAAAAACAAATATAACGGACTAATCAAAAACAACTGCCGAAAACGAATTTGTTTTCGGCAGTTGTTTTTATTCATCATATGAAAATATAATATCTATATCCGTAATTCTTTGACATCTATAACAGCACAAAGTGTTCCGATGAAATTTCCTTCATTTCTCCTTCGCCTGTAAAAGCAGTTCCATCGAATGGAACCAACACCTTATTTTTTTCTTTTCTTGGATTCGGTGTAGGGACCGCTGACAGCAATGATTTGGTATAAGGATGAACTGGATTTTCAAACAACTCTTCCGTAGGAGCAATCTCCACCAATTTTCCATGATAGAGCACACCAATTTTATCACTGATATATCGTACAATTGCAAGGTCATGGGCAATAAACAAAAAAGAAAATTGGTGTTTTGTTTGTAAATGTTTAAACAAATTGATAATTTGTGCCTGAATGGAAACATCCAAAGAAGCAATTGGCTCATCTGCAATGACAAAGTCAGGCTGAAGTGCAATACATCTTGCAATCGCAACACGCTGTCTCTGTCCTCCGGATATTTCCGGAGGATATTTTTTTCGATAAGTGTCATTCAGACCTACTTGTTCCAACAATTCATCTACACGAGACTCAAGCTGTTTTTTATCCTTATAAATATGGTTGACTGTCAATGGTTCCTTTATAATCTTTTCCACTGTCATCCGCTGATTCAATGCGGCAGAGGAGTCCTGAAATATAATCTGCATATTGCGGTGCAGCAGCTCTGAATGTTTACGACGATTGGCTCTGTCGGTAATATCCTTTCCATAAAAATAAATTTCTCCGTCTGTAGGCGGATATGCTCCAATCAAGGCACGCGCTACCGTCGATTTGCCCGAACCGCTTTCTCCCACCAAAGCAAAAATTTCATTTTTATGTATAGAAAAAGAGATACCATCCACAGCCTTGACTGTAAAGTGAGAATTAATACGAAAGTGTTGTTTCAGATTACGTACCTCTAAAATAGTTTCAGCCATTTTCTAACACTCCTCTTCCCCAATTTCAGATGCATAACGCAGCACCTCTCTTGGAGGCTGTACAATAGGAGCACGTGAATCCAAAAGCCAAGTTGCTGCATAATGAGTTGGCGAAATTTGGAACATAGGAGGCATTTCTTCATAGTCAATTTTCATGGCATATTTATTTCTAACCGCAAAGGCATCACCTTTCGGCAAATCAATCATGGTTGGAGGCGTACCTGGAATACTTTGCAGAGTTTGACTTTTATCTGCAAACGCTGGTAATGCAGATAATAATCCCCATGTATAAGGGTGGCGAGGCGTATAAAAAATCTCTTCTGCCGTACCAATCTCTACAATTTTACCTGCATACATAATCGCAACACGATCCGCAACGCCGGCTACCACACCTAAATCGTGGGAAATAAACACAAAAGATACACCTGTTTTTTCTTTTAGTTCACGAATCAATTTCAAAATTTTTGCTTGCACCGTTACATCAAGCGCAGTGGTAGGCTCATCGGCAAAAATCACTTTTGGCTCGGACGCCAATGCCATAGCTAAGACACACCGCTGCCGCATGCCTCCTGAAAAAAAATGAGGCTGCAAATGAAAACGTTCTTCTACATCATCAATCTCTACCATACACATCAATTCTTTTGCACGCTTTTTTGCCTCATCTGTGCTGATTTTATGATGCTTTTTGATGGCCTCCACCATCTGTTTGCCAATGGGAATCGTTGGATTTAGGGAAGACATAGGATCCTGAAATACCATAGAAAAGGCATTGGCCCTCAACTTTCGCATTTTCCGTTCTTTGTAATGCGTAATATCTTCTCCATCAACCATAATCTTTCCTTGCTTTAGTTTTGAATTCTTTGGAAGCAACTTCATAATAGATTGAACCATTACTGTTTTGCCGCACCCGGATTCTCCTACTATCGCCAATACCTCTCCCGAATTTAAACTCCAGGAGACATCCCGCACAGCTTCTACTTCTCCATACGGTGTTTCAAAACTGACCGATACATTCGTAAGTTGTAAAACAGGTTGCATTTCTGTGCCCCTTTTCAGAAATTTTTATTCGAGTGTCCATTCTTCCACGTTCCACAGAATGCCTCTCGCATGGTGATCTAACAATCTGTTCGTATCAATTCCCTTGATACCCGCATCACTGACGTAAAACGCATCTAAATAGCAAATTAAAACAGAACCCGGGTCCTGAGAAAAAGCTTCTTCAAACTCTCCGTACAGCTCTTTTCTCTGATTGGCATCTGTCTCATGTCTGGCTGCTTCCAAAAGCTCATCTACTTTTGAATTTGAGTAACCCAAAGAATTGCCGCTGCCATTTGTAGTCAACGCCGCATATAAAGCATCTGCATCATAGGGATAAGCCTGTCCTGCAAGGAAAGCGTCATAATCGGTATAATTCCAACCACTGACCACTTCCAGTTTCATATCAATTCCTGCACTTTGCAGTTGCTTTGCTGCAAGTTTGGCAATATCCACACGTTCTACTTCAGATTCCGGAACCATTAAGCTAAACCGGAATTTTTGACCGTTACGCTCATAAATACCATCACTGCCTTTTGTCCAGCCCAGTTTTTCCATTTCTTGCGCAAATTTGTTGAGATCATAACTGTAAATATCAGCATCTGTGTTGCCACCCATACTGTTTGTTTGAATCGGGCTGTAAGCCGCCTCGCCTTCACCTTCTACTACGGCGTTTAGAATTGCATTTTTATCTAAAGCATAATTTAATACTGCGGCGCTGTCCTTATTTTTTGACCAGAAATCTTTCTTAAAGTTTAAGGAAATACCGCGCCAGTCTGCAGATGGATGTTCTGTAACATTATAAGATGGATTGTTTTTAAATGTAGATGCATAAGATGCGTTCAGCCAGACAAGGTCTGCTTCTCCTGCCTGCATCATAGTTGCTTTTGTATTTTCATCGGTAACATTTTTAAAAATAATGTTTTCAATATTCGGTACTTTATCGTAATAATTCTCATTTTTTACAAGCGTAATCTGGTTTGCAGCCGTATCCCAAGATACCAGTTTGTAACGACCGGTACCAACAGGATTTTGGTTAAAGGAATCTGTATTCAAGTCTTTTCCTTCCAATAAATGTTTTGGAATAATTCCAATCGTAAAATAATCCAACATTGCAGCATTGTCTTGTTCCATTTGGATTACTACTGTATTTTTGTCCGGTGTGGTAATACTTTTAATATCTTCATAGTTGCTGGTAATGCCGGAAGATAAACTCTTATCTTCTGTAAGTGCCTTGTATGTAAACACTACATCATCGGCAGTAAACACCTCTCCATCGTGCCATTTTACACCTTCTCGCAAATGGAACGTATATGTTTTGGTATTCTCATCATATTCATAACTTTCTGCCAAATCCGCAACCGGTTTATTGTTTCCATCATATTTCATCAAACCGGAAAAAATAATTGACTGAATGTCATCCGTGTTGTTCAGCAATGGATTGAGCACACTCTGTCCTTCACCTGCAAACACCAAAGTGTTTTTAGATGTACCAGTATTTGACGTTGATGTCACCCCCGCCTCTACAGCATCTCCGGTTCCTGCAGAACCGCTTGCATCTCCACAGCCCGCCAAGGTAACAAGCATGAGTGCAGAAACTGCCGCAATGGACAGAAAGGATTTCATTTTTGTGTTCTTTCTCATAATAACCCCCATAAAAATTCAAAATAATTTCGTTTTACAAATTACTTGGACGGCGATTTACTTCTTTACGGAAGTAATGGCCAATATTTGTAATACAGAGCAAAGTGATAACCAGGAATAACCCCGGAATCATAATAACCCACCAAGTATTCAGCAATAATGCACGATTTGCCAAAGAGAGCATGCTGCCCCAAGATACTACCTCTACCGGCAGACCAAGTCCCAAAAAGCTCAAGGTGGACTCGGTTGTCATGCTGGTACTGATACCGGAAATGATAACAAACATAACGGCAGAAACAAAATTGGGAATCAAATGCCGCAGCATAATATGTCCAAAACGAGCGCCCATACATCGAGAGGCCAGTACATATTCCTGATTACGAATTTGTCTTACTTCACTGCGAACAATTCTGGCTAGGTTAAACCAGCTGGTAATTCCAATTACCAAAGACAACGTTAAAACGTTATTGCTGCTAAAAAAGCCGGTAATTAACAAAATCAATAAAATAGACGGTATGCTTCCTGCTACTTCTGTTACCCGCATCATTGCAGAATCCAGAAAAGAGCCTGATACACCACTGATACATCCATATACAATACCAATTACCGTAATGATTGCTGCACTGAGCAAACCAATGATGATAGATGCTCTGCCTCCATACCAAATGAGTGAAAATATATCACGTCCCATAGAATCGGTACCAAAGAAAAACTCACTGTTTGGAGCTTCATTTAAATGCTCCAAATAAAACTCAGATGCATCATGATTCATAATCATCTCTGCAAAAATGCATCCTCCAATGATGAGAACAAGAATGATAATAGAAGCAATAGGTTTGCCTTTCAATCGATACCATATATTTGGTTTTTTCAATACAGGAGTGTGTATTTGATAACCTGCACCCACAATGGTAAACAAATCATCATCGTTTAACTTCGTATTTTTCGTTTTCGCTTCCATATGGACACCCCCGTTACTTTCATTCTTGGGTCAATCACCTCATTAATGGATTGTGCAATTAAGCTGCTGGCTATAACCAAAATGCCGGTAATCAGAACAACCAACATCAATAAATTATAGTCATGATACTTTGCACTCTCCACACCCAAAGCACCAATACCCGCATAATTAAATACAGATTCAGCAATATAAGTTCCACTGAGCACATGAGGAACAGAGATTGCCATTACACTTACAATCGTCGGTGCTATATTTCGCAAACAGTGTCCCCATAAAATACGTTCTTTTCCCAAGCCGTTAGATTTGGCTAAAAGAACATAATCCTTTCGTACCTCATCCAGCAATTTATTACGAATCAGATAGGTGTAATACCATAAATGGTTTGTAATCATAATTATCAAAGGCAAAATCATATGAGAAATTCTATTTCCAATATCGCTCGCCATACCGTTATCATAGGCACCACTGCTGGGCAGCCAATGCAGATTTATACTGAAAATCATAATCAGTACAACTCCAAGCCAAAATGGAGGAATATAATAACTGACAGTACCCACTTTACAGATGATTTTATCCAGCCAGCTGTCCTCAAATCTTGCACAAACCATTGCCAGCAAAATTGCAAGTGCAAATACCAGAATATAGCCGGTAAATCCCAAAATTAACGTATTACCAATCAACGGCGCTATTACCTGCATAGCCGGCATTTTATATTTTAGAGAAATACCAAAATCTCCTTGAAATACTCCACTTAACCAATGAATATATTGCATCCAAATTGGTCCGTCCAATCCCAGACGTGCACGAGCAGCTTCCAATTCTACCGGAGTCATTGTTTCAACCCTGTCACCATAAAAGGATTCCAGAGGATCTCCCGGTGCCAACCGCGCAAAGTAAAAGACGACAATGGAAAGCAAAAACATGATTAGTATAAAACCAATACATCTTAGAAAAATTTTCCATATAATGTCTGCCTTTCTGTTTTGATTCAAATGCAGCCCCCCTCTTCTACTGATTTTGAAAGCTTCCGATATAATTAAAATGAAATTTTGAATATTCTTCAACCAATTATTGAGAAAAAGCAATCAGTATATCAAAAAAATTCTTTTTTATAGGCTACATTCTCTCCTATTTGTCCACGCTGCCTTTGATATGATTTAGACATAAAGTATCAAATTATTTGTTAATGATTAATATTTCTCATTAGTAAAAAAACAACTTGTCCCTTCCATAAAAGAGCGTTATCATAAGTTCAGTTCGTAAAATAGGGAGGTTACAACAATGACAACAACTTCTACTGTATTGCATATCAAAGAAGCGACTCTTGCACTTAGCCGTACCGTACCATGTGCTAATATCACGGTAAGCATGGTAATTCAGAAAGTAAATATTGCACGCAGCACCTTTTATAAATATTTTCAAAACATGACCAAAGTATGGCATGCAATTACCCATGATTTAATGTGTTCCATTTCTACACAGATGGATCAATTATATATTTCTTCCATGCATCATTTTAACGACATTCAACGGCAAAAAATTCTAACTTTTTCCGAACTTTCTCCTCTCACCATGGCAAACTACTTTTCAAAATTTTTTATGCAAAACAGCCACGTTATTCGCTGTTTGCTTATTGAAAACATGGATCCTCTCTTTTTAGTCCACTGGAGAAACATGACAAATGAAATCTTTTCCGAAATTCTTCTGCAAAATGGATATGCGGCGGAAAATGTACGCTGTATTGCAGATCTCCTCAGTTATGGTTTGGTGGATAAATGTTTTCTGGCAATTCAAAGAGGGGATAAACAAATGTTGTTTGACTATTATTTGGCTTCAAATAAAATTCTTCATGCACTTTGTGACCAAAAAAAATTGTTGGAACAAATGACCAAACATGTATCCGGTGTTTGATAAATTCACAGCATTGCATCGCAAAAAAGAGCCTTTGATTGTATCAAAGGCTCTTTTTTCATTTTAATGTTTTACATAGGTTTCATGCCAACTGCACATACTTGCCGTCCAGCATCTTGTTCATAAATTTTCACATTACAATAGCCTGCATCTTTCATCAGTCTCTCAAACACTTCAGATGAAACAATCCGCATATGAAGCATTTCTATTTCTGCTTGTTGTTCTTCAGAGAGATCTTCTGTTTGTACGTTTGATGCAATGAACACTTTCCCTCCGGGTTTCAAAACTCTCAGAATTTCTTTGATATCATTTTCCAAGTCCGGCCAAAAAAAGTAGCTTTCTATCGAATACACCTTATCAAACATATCCGTTTCAAAGGGAAGTTCCGACACGCTTGCCTGTACCACCGTTAATTTTCCACTTGCCACATCGGCAGCATTTTCTTCTATGGTACACTGTATAGAAGTCTCTGAATAATCTACGCCGTACAGTTTCCCTTTTTCCACCAAAGACGATACTCGTTTCAGTGCACGTCCACCGCCGCATCCAATATCCAAAATGATATCCTCCGACTGAGGTTTCATCAGCTCTAATGTCCAAGTTGTTACAGGAGCATGATGTTCGTTCATACCTGCAAGCATTTCCCTTCCTTCTGTCCCATACGGAAATTTATAACTGTTTTTTACATCTTCTTTTATACACATAGACGTATGATCCTCCTTTGCTTGTTTTGCTGAGTGAAAAACTGCTTTTATTTAACACGACTATACTGCAATAATCAATTTTTTATTGACTGCAATTTCTCAATAAGCTAAAATTACTTATTTTTAAGGAATACAATATCGCCTCTTGTGTTTGATTTTAAATTTAATCTGTTCAAATCATGTGTAATAGCATAGCAGAAATTCATGCTTAATTTATTCTAAAGTCCAGTTCTGACTCTCTGTTTGTAAAGTAACCATATGATGATAAATACCGTTTATATTCAGTAATTCGGCAGAAGTACCTTCTTCCGCCACTTTTCCCTTTTCCAATACAACAATTTTATCTGCAGATGCAACTGTTCTCATACGGTGAGCAATCACCAATACTGTTTTGTCTTGGATTAATCGTGACAATGCAGTTTGAATGACCGTTTCATTTTCAACGTCAAGAGACGCTGTAGCCTCATCCAACAAAATAATAGGCGCATTTTTTAAAAATGCACGGGCAATGGAAATTCTTTGACGTTCTCCGCCTGAAAGACTGCACCCATTTTCACCAATGATAGTATTCCAACCCTCCGGTAATTTACATGCAAATTCCTCACAATTTGCCAATTTTGCTGCTGCCAATACCTCTTCATCTGTTGCGTCTTTTCTTCCCACACGGATGTTTTCCATAATACTGTTGTTAAATAATGTCACATCCTGAAACACAATTGAATATAAGGATAATAATGTTTCAGGTTCAATTTGAGAAATATCCATTCCGCCTACCGTAATCTTTCCTTGCTGAATATCCCAAAAGCGAGATGCCAGTCTTGATACAGTTGTTTTTCCGCTTCCGGACGGGCCGACCAATGCTGTCACTTCTCCCTGCTTTGCAGTAAAAGAAACATCCTCCAAAATGCGTTCTCCCGTGTTATAAGAAAATCCTACATGGTCAAATACAATATCATATCCCTGATTGGTAAGTGTATCGGAACCCGTTTGGATAGGGTGATCTAAAATTTCTTTCATTCTGCGAATATTGGTACGAGTACTGATAACTGCTGCTAAATTTTGTAACACCGTTTGCAAAGGGTCATATAACCGCGCCACTACAAGCAGAAATAAGAAGAAAGTCAAAACATCCAATGTACCGTTCATCAACAGCATAGCGCCTACCAAAGCAACCGTTACAATACCCAATTTTAAAATTAAAGTTGCAGAAACTACAAAGACTGCAGTACCCAGTTCTGAAATAATGGCACGTTTTTCTACAGCTTTAATTTTTTTGTCCAAACCCTTTAAATAGGCTTCTTCTGCGTTATTGGCTTTCAAATCCCGTACTGTTTCAATACATTCCTGAATACCATCTGCACAGGCCATTTTTGCTTCCATTTGTCTGTTATTCAGTTTTTCCTGCACTTTGGCAGAGAAAAACACAATTGCAAAAGATACCGGCAATACCCACAATGCCGCGCAAGCCATACGCCAATCATATATAAATAAGCCAATGGCAATCAATGTGGTAGAAATCATAGAACCAACTAATTCCGGAATAAAGTGAGAAAAACTTTGTTCCAAAAAAGTACAGTCGGCCATAATCGTGCTGGTCAAATCAGCAAGATCTTTTTTCCCAAAAAAGGAGAGTGGAATTTTACGTAACTGCTCTGCCAGTGAGATTCTTCTTTTTCCGCTTTCAGTATAAGTTGCAAAATAAGTTGCATTATATTGGAACCAAGTGGTTAGCACAATCAGAGCAATTGCCACTGCACAACCAACAGAGTAAAAGATGACTCTGCCTGTATTTATAACAGTTTGATTTAATAAGTCGCTTACAAGCCAGTACAGTAAACCTACAGGGAGCATAAGAGATAAATTTTGCAGCATGCAAGCAATGCAGCCCTTTATCAAATCTACAGCACCTTGTCTGGAAAGTGCAAATTTTTTCTGAATACGTGTAATCATTTGTTAACCCTCCTTTGCTACTTTCCACTTAACGGAAGTTTGATAATCATGCCACATTTGTGAAAACAAACCGTTCTGTTCCACCAGTTCCCGGCAAGTTCCCTGCTCAACCACATGACCGTTTTGAAGAACAAAAATGTTATCGGCTCCAACAACGGTAGACAAACGGTGTGCTATCATAATCACAGTTTTTTCTTTGGATAACATGGAAAACGCTTTTTGGACTCTGCTTTCATTATCCGGGTCAGCAAAAGCGGTTGCCTCATCCAAAATAATGATTGGAGAATTTTTCAGCATAACACGGGCAATGGCAATTCTCTGCTGTTCACCTCCGGATAAATAAACTCCTTTGGCTCCAATGACTGTGTCCACACCATTCGGCATTTTTTCGATGATATCCATGCATTGTGCTGATGTTAATGCCTCCATTACTTCTTCTCTGGAAGCATTCGGATTACTCAAACGGACATTGTCCAGAATAGACGCTTTAATCAATTTACTGTTTTGAAATACAAAAGATACCGTATCCATTAATTCTTCTTTTTGTATGTCTTTTACATTTACTCCCCCAATCAGCACGTTTCCTGTTTGAGGATCAAAAAATCTTGCAATGATATTTGCAAGGGTAGATTTTCCTCCCCCTGAAGGGCCCACAAAAGCAACGGTCTGCCCTGCATCAATACGCAAAGATACATCTGTCAGCGCATTTTTCTCTCCGTCATAGCTATAGCTTACCTGTTTTAATTCTACAGAGCTGTCTTTTGGATGTTCTGACGTATTGGTATGGTCCAGTGGTTTTGCATGAAAAATACTGTCAATGCGTTTTAAAGCGTCTTCCACAATCATGGCATTTTCACTTTGATACATAATTTTTGTAAGCGTAATAGAAATAATTGGTGTAATAATAATATAAAACATTAAATTTAAAATAAATTCATTGGTAATATTATTTTGTGTGAAAATAAGTGCTGCGGCAATTAAAAATACAAATGTACTGTTAATTGCTGCGGTATAGGCCATCATCGGACCTCGTAACTCTTTTGTATAAGCAATGACCCATTTTCCGTAACGGTCTATGGACCCCTTAAAACGTTTAAAAGAAAATACGGTTTGACCGAATGTTTTCACAACGGGAATACCGCGTACATATTCCACCGCTTCATTGGACATATCCTCTAAAGCATTTTGATATTCTTCCATTTTCTTTTTCATTTTAGCGCCTGTCATATTAATCATAATTAAAAATCCCAGTACTACGGGTACAAGACTTAACAAACCCAAGCGCCAATCAAACAGGAACAATAATGCCAGTAAACCGATTGGCGTTGCAATTGCTCCCGCTTTATCAGGAAGCTGATGCGCCAAATATGTTTCGGTGGCTGCACTGGATTCATTTACAATCTTACGCAGCTTGCCGCTTCCAAATGTCTCGGCAAAGCCAAGAGGTAGTTTTACAATATGATGCATTGCATCTATACGGATATTGGCAGCAATACGGAACGCTGCCAAGTGCGAACACATAAGTCCACCTATATATACCAAAATAGACAATACAGAAAACAATACTGCCATCCAGCCATTGTAAGTCAACATAGTTGCCTTTTCAAAATGGGGCATTACCTCCAATACCTCACGGATAATGTTCCATATATACCAAAACGGAACCAATGCTAACAACGCTCCTATCGCAGAAAGTGCCCACGATGCATAAGTAAGGTACTTATGATTTCCTGCATATCCCAAAAGTCTTTTCAGGTTAGACTCTTTTTTCACGTTTCATTCCTCCTTATATTTTGTATAGTGCTGTTACGATAGAGTTCATGGGAATTTGTCACACAGTTAGCCACAGCTAACCACATGATAAAAATGATAGAGCTCCCTTATGAAAGCCCTATAATCTTTGTCCAGCCAGCCGTATAAAATTCGCGCAGTTCTTTGATATATTCTGCGGCTTGTTCCTGTGGCATATCATGAACGACAATTTCAAAAAATCCGGAAAACATGCCGCTAATTAGTATATGTTCTAATTGGCTGTCGATTTTTTTAACATGGTATCCTAAACTTTTTAAAACTGCAATGAACTGATGGGTTGCTTTTACCTCTACTTCTACCAAAGTATGGATGAAGTTTTCATACTCTGTACCGTCTGCCGAACATATCAGCAATTTAAAAGCGTCATAATGACTGTAAATGTATGTGACCATCCAGTCCATACATTGGCCTGATATTTTTCCCATATGTTCCGGCTGTTCTGACGGCGGGAGCTCAGCAAAAGAGTCTTGTGCATGGTGATAAACAGACAAAAATGTTTGTGCCGGTTCATCTACCAATGCACGGAATAAGTCTTCTTTGCTTTTATAATAACCGTAAAAAGCACCCGTTGTTACACCCGCCTCTTTTACAATATTTCGTAAAGATGCAGCGCGAAATCCTTTTTCCAAAAACTCTTTTTTCCCTGCATTTAAAATACTTGACAATGTATTTGTTTCTTCTGCAGTCAACCTATCCCCTCCATATAACAGCGTTATATAACACTGTTATAGTATCAAACTGTGTTTCTTTTGTCAAGAAAAATCGTTTCCCTTTATTTCCAAATTGTAAAAATAAAATAGCTTTGGTTTACATACTAAACCAAAGCTATTTTTTATTCGGTTTCCGCTGTTTGTAATTGGATATATTCTTCTGCCATATATGCGGCTACAGCACCGTCTGCTACTGCTGTTACTACTTGCCGTAACGGTTTGGTTCTGATATCGCCTGCTACAAACACACCTAACTGAGATGTTTTAGTATTTTCCTCCGCAATGACATAGCCGTTTCCATCCAGCTGAATTTGCTTTTCATATAGTTTGGTGTTTGGAACATTGCCTATAGCCACAAATACACCTTGACAATCTATGGTCTGTAATTGACCCGTATGTTTATTTTTAATTCGAATTCCGGTAACTGTGTTATCATGCAGAATTTCTTCTACTGTGCTGTCCCATACGAAAGTTACATTTTCTGTCTGCTTTAGCACATCATAATAAACTGCTGCCGCTCTGAGCGTATCTCTTCTGTGCACCACATATACTTGTTTGCATAATTTCGATAAAAATACAGCATCAGCCGCCGCCGTATCTCCCCCTCCAATCACCGCAACCGTTTTATTGCGGAAAAATGCGCCGTCACAAGTGGCACAATAAGAAACTCCTTTTCCCCTTAATTCACGTTCCTCAGGTAATCCTAACTCTCTTGCGGATGCACCGGAGGCGATAATAACGGATTTGGCACCATATACAGTACCATTGGAAACAGTCACTTCTTTTATCTTCTGGTCTAATTGAACAGAACTTACTTCTTCTGTTTTATGCTCTATTTGAAAACGCTCTGCTTGTTTTTCCATATCCATTGCCAGTGTAAAACCGTCAATTCCTTCAGGAAAGCCCGGATAATTATCAATATGGGCTGTAATTCCCATTTGACCGCCGGGCATATATTTTTCTAAAAGTAATGTTTTCATTGCTGCACGTCCGCAGTAAATTGCGGCTGTATATCCGGCCGGTCCGCCGCCGATAATAATTACATCATATATCTCTGTAGCCATTGAATCATTCCTTTTCTTTCGTTTGTTTTATTATTATACACTAAAACAGTGCAGAATGAAACAAAAAAGTAAAATCTATTCATTCTCACTATATTTTAATTACAGTTTTAGTTATAATTTCAATAATTACATTTTTGGTTGACTTCACGTTGGCTGAACGGTAAAATAGAATCAAACAGTTTAGGAGGAGAATTATGAGTAATACAAATAACGAGGAATTTGAAGTAGACCTAATTACCCTAATAGATGACGAAGGCAAAGAACATGAGTTTGAAATTCTTGATGTAATTGAAAACGATGACGGCTGTTTTTATGCATTGCTTCCAACATTTGAAGATCCGACTGCTTCCATTGAATCCGAGGGTACTTATTACATCTTTGAAGCAATTGAAGAAGACGGCGAAGAACAATTGGCCGAAGTGGAAGACGAAGAATTACTCGATAAGCTTGCAGAAATTTTTGAAAGTCATTTTGATGAGCTGTACGAATCCGCAGACGAGGAATAAGCTTTTTTAGGTAAAAATTCATAACTGTTTTTTCAAAAAAGAATTATAAATGAAAAAAAGCGTGATATAATAACTCCAGAAAATAAAAATCCTGCCCGGTGCGTGGACCGTTGCATAAGTAACCCTACACCTTTATTTTAGGGAGCCCGTTCTCCGCTGACGGACTGCAGACCTCCCGTTTTTCGGAAGAAGGGAGTACGAACTCAGTGGGAGGGCACCCACCTGCTCTTGAGTAGCAGGTTACTCTTAGCACATTACGGCCGGGCGGGCCTTGTTTTTACAGCAAAAGACCTTTGGTTTGACCAAAGGTCTTTTTTCATTTTCGTTCCTATATGGACATATAATTTGAAATCATATATAATAAAGCCATATCAAATTATGTGAAAAATTATTATGAATGGAGCATCCGAATGAGCAAGTATCTTGTAATTACAGATTCTACCGCCGATTTTACTCCTGAGCAAATTGAACAACTTGGCATTAAAGTAATTCCTATGGAATTTTTAATGGATGATAAAACATATTTGAACTACCCTGACGGCCGCGAAATGACCAATGAGCAATTCTACGCAGCTATGAGAAACGGCAGCATGCCTACCACCACCCAGATTACGTCAGCCCGTTTTGTGGAAATATTTGAACCTCATTTAAAAGAAGAAACCGATTTGCTGTATATTTGTTTTTCTTCTGCCTTGAGTGCAACCTATGAGCGCTCTGTAACAGCTGTGGAAGAACTGCGCGAAAAATATCCTCAACGCCAAATTTATACAGTCGATTCTCGTTCTCCAAGTATGGGAGAAGGTTTGCTTGTAATTCATGCATTGGAAATGCTGAAAAACGGTGCTTCGGTGAAAGAAGCTGCCCAGTGGGCAGAAGAAAACCGTAAGTATGTTCGTTTGTGGTTTACGGTAAACGATTTAAATCATTTAAAACGCGGCGGAAGAATTTCTGCGGCAGCAGCCTTATTCGGCGGTATGCTTGGAATTAAACCTGTATTACAAGTAAATGAAAACGGAGAATTGATTCCAACGGAAAAAATCCGCGGTCGTAAACAATCGTTAGACTGTATTGTAAACAGAATGGCGGAAACAATTGTAAATCCGGAAGAACAAACAATATATGTTGTTCACGGAGACTGCCTGTCTGATGCACAATACGTAGCGAATTTAACCAAAGAGAAAATACCAAATGTAAAAGATATTAAAATCCAGTTTGTTGGTCCAATTATAGGAAGCCATACAGGTGACGGCATTATGTGTGTCATTTATATGGGAAAAGAACGTTTCATTTAAAAAAAGGATGTCAGATTCAAATCTGACATCCTTTTTCATTGAGAATATTCGCTTTGGGAAGGCAAGTTCCGTACAAATCATAAAATTCTTGTGGAGACAACTGCTCCAACCAACGAGATTCTACCGCGAAATAAATTTCGTTCTCGTGTTGACTGGGCGGTACGTCAAAATCGGGATATACAATTAAATCCCCTTTTGTAGCATAGAACTCACAAAGCTTTTGACAAATAATTTTGTTGACCACTGTTACCGCAACCTCTTCCTCAATGGAGTTGCGTACACAAAGGTAGGAGGGTATCAGCAATGGTCCTTCCTGCGGTATCTGCATGAATGTTTCTGTATTATCTGCCCTAAGCGCATAAATAGACGGTACCAAGGCAGTTTGTGCCTTTCCTATTTTCACCTGACGAAATGCACCGATTGGCATATCCTCTACAACGCTGTTGCGCAAAACTTGTTCGGCAGCTTCTTTTCCGTAACGATTCCAAATGGCTTTTGTAACGGTTTTTCCTGCGGAATTGTTGATGCCTCCAAAGGCCAACGGATGAATTTCATCCATTTTTTTGTTTTTACAATGATTCGGATTGGTCGTAAAATACACCAACGGAATGGATATAAAGGGCAATAAATTCGGACTGCGCTCTACCAATTCAAGTGCTGTGCTGTTTTTGAAAGAAACCCAATCATGACATGGATATAAATCCGGCTCCAATTTAGAAAAAATACGGGAATCTTCAAATACTTCCAAGTCAGCAGACACGATGATATCAGGCAGTACCGCATCTTTTTTATAAAAATATTCAGACATATGTTCCGGATATCCCATGCCAAAATAAGTAACATTTAATTCAATATCATATGGGAGTAATGCTTGCTTTACTTCTTCTAAAAACATTTTTTCATAATTATGTAGTATGCAGATATGATTCCAATACAACGATACCTTCTTCATTTAAAAACACGCTCCATTTCTAATGGCATCCTGCAAATTTTTTTGTTTTCTATACCCTTTGCTTAATTGATGAAACGTTTCTTCTTCTGTTTTACTTCTCTGTATCACTTGTTTGATTGCTCCCGCTTCCATGACAATACGCTGTTTCGCCATGAATGCGGTATGAGGGTCATGGGTAACAATCATGACTAACTTTTCTTTGGACAATAATAACGCAAACGCTTTTTCTTTATCAATACCTGCATTTTCTATTTCATCAATTAGCACAATCGGACTGTCGCAAATGCATGCAATATCCGCTATCATTAACGCTCTTGTTTGGCCGCCGCTTAACAAATTTAAACTTTGATTTGGCATAATTGCTTCCGGTGTAATTTGATTTGCTTGACAGATAAGCTCATCGGAATTGATTTGCTTTGCTCTGCAACGTGCGTGTAAATTCAAAAAATCCTTTACGGTTGTATCCAACATGAAGCGCATATTCTGCCCTAAATGCGCAACAAAATGCAATGACCGTTCCTGGCGCTCTTCCCATGAAAAATTTTTATCATCAATGAACACACTTCTTTGCGTAATGGTATCATGATTTGCAAGTTGCTCAATATCTTTAATCAATCTGCTTTTTCCGGAACCTGTATTGCCCACAATGGTATATAATTCACCTCGAAACAAATCTAAACGCTGAATTCCTTCCGGATTTCCATATTTATCGTTTCCCCCATAAATGGTTAACTTATGCATGATGTTCACCTGCCTTAAAATTCAATCTTTCCCACTACACCTTGCTGATACGCGCTTCCTACCCTTTTTTCTCCGACGCAATACGAGCAAACACCGCTTGGCATACTGTGGCGTAATACATCATCATCAAAATTAGTTTCTTTGAAAAAACAGCTTAACCAATCTGCCAACCCCTCTGCTCCGTAACCTGTCAATCCATCCACAGTAAATAATTTGGCTGTAGGATTCAGCTCTTTAATTTTCCACAAAATAATTTCCCGTTCCGCTTGAGACACCATGTCAATTTTGGTAAGTACCACAAAATCAGCATAAGTCAGCATTGGCCCAAGCTGCGCCGGTGCATGACAGCTGGAAGTGCAGTCCAGTACACAGCCCGCTGCCATCTGTTCCGTAGCGGGAGAACATCTGTGACAAAGACCTGCTGTTTCAATCAGCAAAACATCACTCTGTTTCTCATCTGCCCAGTGATACAGCTCCGGAAGATTTGAAACCAGAAAGTGGTCGGGACAGATATCACCGCTAATACCTACCACATGAGGAATACCCATATTTTGATAAACCGAACCGTCTCTTGTAGCGACACAGTCAATTTTGCACACAGATAATGCCAAATCTTTACTTTGAAGCAACGGTATGATATTCTTTAATACAGCAGTTTTTCCAACTGCAGCCCCTCCTGAAATCAGCACAACTTTTTTCAGCAAATCTCTCAACTCCAAATGTTACAAGTTAGCAAAAGCTTACCAAGTATTTTGCTAACTGTCAGTATCATGTGAGACTCCCTTTATAAGCTTTTTATATTGACATTGTTAGCAAAGGTAGGTACAATATTTTTGTAGTTAGCGTTGTCTAACCTTGGTGTCGAAGGGAGATGAACTATGCCAAATAAAGAATTTCTGGAAGCAATTGCATCTTCTGATTTTTTAAATGGCTGTTCGTTTGACTCTTCATCTGTCATTCGAAAAGCTTACAATGCAGGGGCATATTTAAGCGATAACAGCAACGGCAAGGGCTTTATTGGTCTGATTGCCTCAGGTATACTGGACATTTACTCTGTTGCTCTTGACGGACGCGATACTATGCTGAATTCTCTGCACAAAGGAAATTGCTTTGGAATTTGCAATTTGTTCGATTGCACACAAATGGAGACTGTCATTCGCAGCCGTACCAATGCTGTTGTATACTTCATACCAAAAAATATCATTGTAACAGCTATGGAACAAGATGCTTCATTGGCAATGAAATATGCTTTGGTTTGCAATAAAAAAATACAATTTTTGATTAAACGTATCGAATTAATCTCTACACAAAGCTGCCGCAGTAAATTGGCAGAATACCTAATTTCAAATCAGGACGTAGAAAATTGTATTATACCAAATTGCTCCAGGGAAGTACTGGCAAGCCGCATTGGTATTAGCCGCGCAGCCCTTTTTAGGGAGCTGTCCGAACTTCAAAAAGCAAAACTGATTGAAGTCAATTCCACAACAATTAAAATCATCAATCAGGTTGGATTGGAACACACTATATATTCTTAAATCCGACTTGTAATACATTCAAAAAAAAGAGAGGGTATGAATATGAAAAAATTACTATCATTCGCACTGGGATTGAGCGTTCTGGTTGCAGTTGTATTGACCGGCTGTTCTTCCAGTGGCTCAACAGAATCCGGCAGTAATTCATCCACTGCCAGCCAAACACAAACTTCCACTCCGGTTGATATGAATGTAACTGCACTCAAAGGTCCAACTGCAATGGGTATGGTTAAATTTATGAACGACTGCGAAGAAGAAACAATTACAGATAACAATTACAATTTTTCTATTGCTGCTTCCATTGACGAAGTAACTCCAAAAATTGTACAAGGTGAAATTGATATTGCCGCTGTTCCTGCCAACGTAGCTTCTGTTTTGTACAATAATACAGAAGGTGGCGTAAAGGTATTGGCAATTAATACACTTGGCGTTCTTTATATGGTAGAATCCGGGGATACCATTCATTCCGCTGAAGATTTACGTGGAAAAACCATCTATGCCAGCGGTAAAGGTGCTACTCCTGAATATGCGCTAAACTATATTCTGGAGCAAAACGGTATTGACCCTGCAAAAGATGTAACCATTGAATGGAAAAGCGAACATTCTGAATGTGTAGCTGCTCTAAATGCTTCCGAAAATGCAATTGCAATGCTTCCACAACCTTTTGTTACAACAGCACAAAGCAAAAACAGCAATCTGCGTGTTGCTCTTGACCTAACTGAAGAGTGGGACAAATTGCAAGAAAATGCAGAATCTCCTTCCACTTTGGTAACAGGTGTGGTAGTTGCAAGAACTGAATTTATTGAGCAAAATCCACAAGCTGTGGAAGATTTTCTAAAACATTATCAAGAATCCGTAGATTATATTAATAACAATGTAAATGAAGGCGCTGCTTTGGTTGGCAAGTATGATATTGTAACAGAAGCAGTGGCACAAAAAGCAATTCCTGAATGTAATATTACTTTCATCAGCGGAAATGAAATGAAAGAAAAACTTTCCGGCTACCTTTCCGTATTAAACGATCAAAACGCAAAATCCATCGGCGGAAAACTACCGGCAGACGATTTCTATTACAATGCCTAAAAAAAACAAGCGCCCGGGAAAAATTAAATTATGGTCTGTTGCCGTATGGCTTATCATATGGCAAATTTGTGCCTTAATCATCGGGCAGAATATCCTGTTGGTTTCTCCTGTTACTGCATTCCAAAGATTGTTTGAACTGGCCTGTACCGGAGAATTCTGGTTATCCATTACATTTTCTCTGTTAAGAATTATTGGCGGATTTTTAGCTGCCTGTATTGCCGGAATTCTTTTGGCCGCTCTTTCCGCTAAATTCAAATACGTGGAACAATTCTTGGCTCCCTTTATGTTGACTGTTAAAGCAGTTCCCGTAGCGTCCTTTGTTATACTGATTCTAATTTGGGTTTCTTCCAAAAACTTATCCATTATTATTTCCTTTTTGATTGTTTTACCTGTGATTTATACCAATATTAAAGATGGTATTTCATCATGTGACAAACAATTATTGGAGATGGCACAAATATTCCGCATTTCTCCTATGAGAAAAATCCGTTACATTTATATTTCTCAGATTATGCCCTTTTTCCGCGCTGCCTGCAGCATCTCCCTTGGATTATGTTGGAAGTCGGGCGTAGCCGCAGAAGTCATTGGAATTCCTAAAAATTCTATTGGAGAAAATTTATATAACGCAAAAATTTATCTGGATACTCCGGATTTATTTGCCTGGACTGTAGTCATCATTTTAATCAGCCTGATTTTTGAAAAATTATTTATTTATCTTCTGGATAAAGGCATTAAAAGACTTGAAAGGATATGAGATGGCACTTACAATCAATCATTTATCCAAATCGTTTGGCGAACATATTGTTCTGAAAGATTTCAGTGCGAACATTCCTACAGGACAAGTGACACTGTTAACCGCACCATCCGGAAAAGGAAAGACAACCCTTTTACGTATTTTGATGGGACTTGAAACAGCTGACAACGGAGATATTTCAGATTTCAGCGGTCTCAAACAAAGTGCAGTTTTTCAGGAAGACAGATTATGCGAAAATTTAAGTGCATTGTCCAACATTAAACTGGCGTCTCCTCAATTGCAAAACGAAACAATTGAAGAGGCATTAAATAAAGTAGGACTGGCAGAATACGCGCATTGCCCCATTTCAGAATTTTCAGGCGGAATGAAAAGAAGGGTGGCAATCTTGCGTGCATTGCTTGCTGATTATGACATCTTATTTTTAGACGAACCTTTCAAAGGTTTGGATGCGGAAACAAAAGCATTGGTTATGTCCGATGTAAAACAGCGCAGCCAAGGAAAAACCGTTATTCTTGTAACACATGACCCAACAGAAGCTGAAATACTGGGTGCTGTTTACAAAATTGAACTTTAAACATTTTGATATCACTTCACAAAAAACACTTCTCCTGACTTATTTCCATGCCGGTCAGAAGAAGTGTTTTTGTTATATATCATGTAACACAACACATTGACAAAATAGAATAAGGGATTTATGATACAGATAGAAAACACAGTAAAACTAAGAGGTGTATGACATGAAACGCTGCATTGTAAAAGCCGGAATCATTTTCGTATATAACATACAACAGGAGGCTGTAAATGATGATTCCGGCAAAACAAATATATCCGCGCTCAGGAGATAACCATACGGTTTATTTAAATCAAGTAATTACCAATCCAAATATTATCATCGGTGATTACACGATGTATCACGACTTCAGAAAAGACCCTACATTATTTGAACAAAATAACGTACTATATCATTATCCAATCAATCACGATAAACTCATCATAGGAAAATTTTGTTCTGTCGCATGCGGTACAAGATTTTTGTTCAACAGTGCCAACCACTCCTTAACGTCTTTATCCACTTATCCTTTTCCTTTATTTTTTGAGGAATGGAAACAAAACCCATGTGATGTAACAAAATCTTGGAACAATAAAGGTGATATTGTTATTGGAAATGATGTATGGATTGGATTTGAAGCTATTATTATGGCAGGAGTTACAATTGGTGATGGCGCTGTGATTGGAGCACGCGCTCTTGTCACAAAAGACATACCACCCTATACCATTGTAGGAGGAGTACCTGCAAAGCCAATCAAAAAACGTTTTTCTGAGAAAACAATAGAAACTTTACTTCAAATTCGATGGTGGGATTGGCCAAAAGAAAAAATACAGAAGCATATTCCTGCCATACAATCCGGCAGCATAGAACAGCTGATAAAATAACGTTCTGTGTTTTTATAGAAACCTGTACATAATGACTTCCATGTTTATGGAGCAATCGTATCATTTGGAGACGTAGTATGGAAATAACTGAAATCATAATAGAAACTCTGCTGGGGATTTTGCTTATTGTTTTTGCTTATCTGATTGGCTGCAAAGGTCAAATTCAGCTTTTGCATTCCTACCATTATCAGAATGTAAGTGAGGAAGACAAAAAGCCTTACACTCAAAAGATGGGAATAGGAAACGCTATCCTTGGCATCGGTATACTGACTATGCCTTATTTGAATCTAATCTATATGCCATTGGGGTACTATACTGTGATACCTTTTATCATAGTCGGTATTGTATGGATGATTGTGTATACCATAAAGTACAACGGAAGTTTATTTGGAACAAAGAAAAAATAAAATACCCATCTGCTTTCTTAAAAGAGCAGATGGGTATTTTGGTTTTTATGCTAAAAGGAATTTTTTTGATTTCTGCGAAAATCTAAATAATCTTGCAATATAATGGTGGCTGCTACGGCATCTACCACCGCTTTTCTTTTCTTGCCGCGTGTATCTGTGGAGTTTAAATAACCATGTGCGGTAATGGTCGTACCTCTCTCATCCCGTAAGGTTACAGGCAACTGCGTCTTATTTTGCAGTTTTTCTGCAAAACTGCGGCAACGCTGTGCACTTTCCCCTTCACTGCCATCCATATTTCGAGGCAAACCCACTACCAGTAATTTGGGGTGTTGCTCAGAAATAATTTGGGCTATCTTTTCCAACAGACGTTCTTCATTATGTTCATGTATTACAGTCACAGGAGAAGCCAGCATTTCACTTTCATCACAAACAGCAATGCCGGTACGCGCTTTGCCCAAATCAACTGCCATGATTTTCATTGAAACATCTCCTCATCCCATTCTGTTTTGATACGATTTTCCGGTTTCCACCACGTTTGTTTTGAAAAAGTAGATGTTTCTCCCGATAAATGGGAAGCATCATTGGCTAGTACCACGGTAGGCTCAAATGCATCATCAAAATCAATGATACTGACAGCAGTATTATCACACCAGTCTACCTCATTGATTTGCTCAATCGGCTTTCCCATTGCCCAGCACAGAAAATTACGAATGGCACAGCCATGAGAAGTAATGCAAATCTGTTTTCCTTGATTCTTCTCTACAATTTCCAGTACCGCACATTTCATGCGCTCATATACATGACGCATAGGTTCCCCGTTCTTCGGAGCAAAATCATATGGCCTTGTATTCCATAACACGGTATCTTCAGGGAACAATCCGGGAAGGTCTCTCCAATAATGACCTTCCCAATCCCCGCCGTTAATTTCAATCAAATCTTCATGAATTTGAACCGTTAAATTACGAAAGCTGTTAATTGCTTCCGCTGTTTGATAGGCTCGTTTTAACGGACTGGAATAAATGGCGTCTATCTGCATATTGCGGCAACGCAGTCTCAGCAAATCCAACTGCTTTCTTCCATTTTCACTGATGTCAGCATCTGTATGTCCTTGAAATACACGTTTGATATTTCCTTCCGCCTCGCAATGACGAATTAAAATAATACGAGTCATATCAATTTATTCTCCCCAAGGAATCATTTTGCCGGTCAATTCTGTTACGGATGCAATTCCATGCTCATCTAAATATTTGTTTAGTCCTTCTACAATTTCCACAGGCGCATATGGATTGGTAAAGAATGCAGTACCAATCTGCAAAGCAGTAGAACCTGCCAACATCAATTCAACGGCATCTTTCCAATTGGATACACCGCCCATACCTACAATCGGAATTTTCACACGATTATATGCCTGCCAAATCATACGAACAGCAATGGGAAGCAATGCAGGACCTGATACACCCCCTGTATTATTGCGAATAATAGGGCGACGGGTTTGAATATCAATTCTCATACCTGTTAAGGTATTAATCATGGAAATCGCATCTGCACCGCCTGCTTCGGCAGATGCGGCAATGTCACCAATATCCGTTACATTTGGAGATAATTTTACCATAAGAGGTTTTGTACAATGTTTGCGTACTGCTGCGGTAATTTGCTCTACTCCCATACAGGAAGTGCCAAATTGAACACCGCCTTCCTTTACATTCGGACAGGAGATATTCATTTCCAACATATCTACGTTGGTATCGGATAATTTTTCTGCCATAGCGCAGTATTCTTCGGGAGTATTTCCCGCAATATTGGCAATGACTATGGTACCTTGTTCTTTCAACCAAGGCAAATCATGTTCAATAAAATAGTCTACTCCTGGATTTTGCAGACCGATTGCATTGAGCATGCAACCCGGGGCTTCTGCAATTCTCGGCGGAGGATTGCCCAAACGCTCTTTCAGGGTAATACCCTTACTTGAAATTCCGCCTAATGTGGAAAGCGGATAAAACTCATTATATTCTCTTCCAAAACCAAATGTACCTGATGCTGCAATCAATGGGTTGGAAAAATCGACACCTGCAACTGTTACACGTAAATCAGCCATACTTGAAACCACCTTTTCTGTTCCTTGTTTTGTTAAAATACAATCTTTTTATAATCAAAAACTGGTCCGTCTTTACATACATGGCTGTATGTTTCATCTTGTTTTTCTTCTCTTTTGGTTTTGCAGGCACAACCAAGGCAAGCACCTACACCGCACGCCATTCTTTCTTCCAAAGATACTTGGAACGGTACATTACGCTCATCCGCAACATGTGCCAGTGCTTTCAGCATCGGCATTGGACCGCAAGCAAACATTTCTTCAAATACAATGTCACCAATACAGTCCGTTACCAAACCGTGATGACCATAGGTACCGTCATCTGTTATTACAATTACGTTACAGCCTGCTTTTATAAAATCCTGTTCCAAAATCACGAATTCTTTGCTGCGAAAACCGATTACGACCGTTGCATTTTTTCCATATTGTTTTGCCAAGTACAACAACGGAGGCACGCCAATACCGCCGCCTACCAACAATACTTTTTTCTTTGTATCCCCAATTTCATAACCATGACCCAAAGGTGCCAATAGATTCATGGTGTCATCTGTTTTCAATTGAGAAAGAATTTCCGTACCTTCTCCGCGAATTTGAAATACAATGCGCAAGGTATTATTTTCTTTGTTGACATCACAAATGGAAATGGGCCTGCGCAGTGTTTTTCCCGGCACCTGAATATGTACAAATTGACCCGGCTGTGCAATTTGTGCAAGCTCACCTGCAAACAAAGTAAAATCATACGTGTCCGTTGCTATTTTTTGTTTGCTTATAATTCTGCATGTTTTTACATCAAATTTCATAACATCCTCCATTTTTCTGTGAACAGGAATCAACCAATTTTTCCAATGCGGGCAATCAACTCGTCACGCATGCGTATTGCTTCTTCCGCTGCTGCTTTGGCATAATCCGTTTCCGCAACTTGATTCTTTTGCCATGCACACATAATGCCGCGTGAAGAATTAATCAAGGCTCCAAGACCTTTTCTGTCAAAACCGGGAGCTACATCATCAGCACCGCCGCCTTGTGCTCCATACCCCGGTACCAAGAAAAATGTATGCGGCAATTTTTCGCGCAGTTCTTTCAGCTGTTCCGGATAAGTTGCACCAACTACTGCTCCGACCGCACTGTAACCGTACTTACCCATATGCTCTGCTCCCCATGCTTCACACATATGTCCCATAGTTTCATAAATACTCTCATTGGAATTCAGCTTTAAATCCTGCAATTCTCCTGAGGACGGGTTAGAGGTTTTCACTAATACAAAAATACCTTTATCTTGTTTATCGCAAATATCCAGCAACGGTAAAATACCATCAGAGCCCAAATATCCGTTGACTGTGAGGGAATCTCCTGCAAACGGCGCAATGTTTTCGCCTTCCACATCTACTTGTCCTAAATGTGCAACCGCATATGCTTCCATGGTTGTACCAATATCATTTCGTTTGCCGTCTGTTACCACAAACATGCCCTTTTCTTTTGCATAGGCTATGGTATCATGCAAAGCCTTCATTCCTTGCCAACCATACATTTCATAATAAGCGCACTGTGGCTTTACAGCAGGCACAATGGTGTGCAAAGCATCTATTAATCCTTTGTTAAACTCAAATAAAGCGGCAGCCACCCCTTCTAATGTGTGACCATATTTTTCAAAACAAGCTTCTTTGATATAGGCTGGAATATAACTAAGCTTCGGGTCCAGCCCCGCTACGGTTGGATTTTGTTTCTCGATGATATTTTCGATTAAACGGTCTAAAGACATGTTGTTTCCTCCGAATAATTTATAATATGCAATATACCAATTTCATTAGATATGATAAAAGTTTATATAAAATTATTATAACAAAATTCGCAATATTTGCAAAGACTTTACGAACAATAACATACAGGATTCTAAAGTAATTTGGTTGGATAATAAACGGTAATTTTTCCTTACATAAAAATAGTATTTGAAAGTATGAAACAGATTTCATACCATCAAATACTATATCAATTAATCCAATTCGTTAAATACAATTTTTCCGCCGCACACCGTAAATTTTACTTTTCCTGTCAGTTTCCTATTCTTAAAGACACAGTTTTTACTTTTACCATGTAATTTATCTACATCAACAGTCCATTCTTCATCTTTGTCAATGAGAATCACATCCGCAGGGCTTCCTTTCTTTAAAGTACCTGCTGGAATACCCAATAATTGTGCCGGTTTTGTTGACATCTTTTCAATCAGCTGCAACATAGTGCAATGCCCTTGTTTGACCAATGCTGTAATTCCTGCTGACAAAGATGTTTCCATGCCAATGGCTCCGTTTGGCGCTTTTTCAAAATCAGCTTTTTCTGTTGGTGTATGTGGCGCATGGTCCGTAGCAATTGCATCCAATGTGCCGTCTTTTAATGCTTCGATTACTGCCAATCGATCCGCTTCCGTTCTTAGAGGAGGATTCATTCTGTAATCGGCGTCGCGTTTCAGCAGCTCTTCTTCTGTCAAGGTAAAGTAATGGGGAGCCGTTTCTGCCGTTACTGCTACGCCTCTTTCTTTTGCATCGCGTATTAACGCAATGGAAGTAGCCGTACTTACATGACAAATATGAATCGGAACATTGTAAGCTGCAGCCAACGCGATTTCTCTGGCTGTTCCACAATCTTCCGCAGCAGCAGGAATTCCTTTTACGCCCAATTTCTCCGCTACTTTTCCGCCATGAATGATACCGCCTTTTGCCAAATACAAGTCTTCACAGTGAGATACAACCGTCATACCAAGCTTTGGCGCAGCCTGCATAGCCTCAGCCATAAACTCTGTATTAATCACAGGTCTGCCGTCATCGCTTAAGGCAATCGCACCAGCCTCTTTTAAAGCTGCTAAGTTGCAAAGCACATCGCTTTGCAATCCTTTTGTAATAGCAGCCGATACATATACATGGGCATCTGCATCTTTTGCTTTATTTAAAATATACTGCACTGTTTCTACATTATCTACTGTTGGATTTGTGTTTGGCATTGCCAATACACTGGTAACGCCACCTGCAGCAGCTGCCTTACAACCACTGATAATATCTTCCTTTTCGGTCTGACCCGGGTCGCGTAAATGTACATGCATATCTACCAAACCGGGAGCAGCAATTAACCCACTGGCGTCTATGGTAACTTCTGTTTCGTATTCCAGATTAGTACCAATGTCAGCTATCACACCGTCTACTAAAAAAATGTCTCCCTGACAATCCATATTTGTTGCAGGGTCACATATATGAGCATTCTTAATTAAAATTTTCACCATATTTTATACGCTCCCTCTCTGCATTGTTTTTTATATTATAGCATTAAAAAAATTGCTTTGCAATTTTTTACTGACAAATGCTAAAACGTTCTTGCCAACAGCCAAAACTTTAGTTTTGCAGCTGTTGCTAGGTTGTTATAGTATAGAAAAAATTACAAAGTAATTTTTAACGTTGGAGCGCTAAAACGTTCTAGTCAACAATCAAAATCTGTGATTTTGCATTTGTTGCTAGGTTGTTATAACATAAAAGAAATAGCGGAACAATTTCTAGCAGATAAATGTTAAAACGTTCTGATAATAGCCAAAATTTGAATATTGAAAGATGTTCCTTTCCATGTTTGTTTTGTTGCTATTATCTGGTTGTTATCGTCTAAGAAAAATTGCTCTGCATATTGAGTAAACAAATATTAAAAGAAAGTCTTCCAGATGCGAACTAAGGTCTTTTTCTTTGGCATTATTAAGACTGTAAAAAGTAAAAAATAGATTTCAAGAAAATTTGAAATCTATTTTTATGTTTAAATATGACAGAAAAATTTTGTAAGTGCAAGTACTTCTCTTCCATAAGAAGAAGAAAAAATATACCACGGCGTCTCAGCGCATACTGCATAAGAACGCATTCCTAATTCATCAGCCAACCTGCCTGCCCTAAATTCATGATAGTACTCAGTAATAATCGCTATATTTTGGTTCCAACCTTTCGATTGAATAATCTGTTTTGCATTTGCCAAATTCTCTTTTGTATTACGTGAGCTGGTATCTTTTTCAATTCTTTCGGGGGAAATTCCTTTCTGCACCAGATAATCATACATAACCTCTGCTTCCGAAGGCGTATCTTTATCTCCCAGCCCGCCTGTCACCACACAATTTACCGTTGGATTTTCCTCTAAATATTCTACAGCTCTGTCTAACCTGGCTGTTAATGACGGTCCCAAATCATTTTCTTCAAGGGGACACCCCAATACAACTGCCGTTACATTCGCCAAAGGTACCTGATTGATTGCAAATATCATCAAACCGGTTAAAAATGCAATCCAAATTCCAAATATCACAGCCAGAAAATTTACAATACTAAATGTAACAAAGTATGGCTTTTGATTCAATTTTCTTTTACAAAAACGTTTTACAGGAAAATAGGCCATAACAAGAATGCTGACAGCAATACCAAAATATGACCCTACATTAAATATGCCAAAGAAAAAAGGAATACAAAACCAAATAAATATTGCAAAGCCTGCTGCTATAGTTACCGGTTCATACCACTTCATATTCATTTTTTTATCAGACAACGCTTTCATATAAACCCCTCTCCAATTGGGACTATTTTACTATATCATACCATAAGGTAGGAATGACTGCAAATTGATTTCTGCATTATTACAAAGAAATGTATTATAACAGTAAAAAGACTCCAAAGCTGATTGCTTTGGAGTCTTTTATTTATAGCTGAACCGTTTTATTTCGTTTTACAAAAGTAGTGTGTAAAATTTGGTGTGCGATATGACTGCCCGGTTCTTCCAAGTATTCCTGATAAACTTGCTTAATAATCGGACTTTCATGACTCTTTCTAAACGGAAGATTTTTATCTTCTTCATATAACGCTTTGGCACGCAGTGATTTTAAATCAGTGAAATTACGCACTTCTGCCGGTTGTGTAGGCTGTCCTCCGCCATTGACACAGCCTCCGGGACAACACATAATCTCAATAAACTGACAGTCCGCTTCTCCGGAACGTACTTTTTCCAATAATGTATTGGCATTTTCCAGTCCACTGACAACAGCAACCTTTACTTCCAATCCATTTAAATTATAAGTTGCTTCTTTATAATCTTGTGTACCACGCACTTCATTGTACTCTATATTTTCCAAAGGTGCGCCAAAAATCGTATCTGCCGCTGTTCTGAGAGCAGCTTCCATAACGCCGCCTGTTGCGCCAAAAATAGCACCCGCACCGGTGCTGACTCCCATAGCAGGATCAAATTCTTCATCCAGTAAATTTGCAAAATCAATGTTGCATTGTTTTAACAAACGTCCAATTTCACGTGTTGTCAATACAATATCCACATCTTGAATACCGTCTCCGGCTGCATCTTGATCCTCTCGGTCAATTTCAAACTTTTTCGCAGTACAAGGCATAATGCTTACAGATACAATATTTTTAGGGTCAATCCCATTTTTCTCAGCATACCAAGTTTTCAACATTGCACCTGTCATTTGTTGAGGAGACTTACATGTGGATACATTTGGCAATAGGTCAGGAAAATAATGCTCACAGAATTTTACCCAACCGGGAGAACAAGATGTAATCATAGGTAATACACCGCCTGTTTTGACACGATGTATAAATTCATGAGCCTCCTCCATAATGGTAAGGTCTGCTCCAAAATCAGTATCAAATACTTTATCTACGCCTAATCTGCGCAAAGCCGCTACCATTTTACCTTTTACGTTTGTACCAATCGGCATATCGAAACATTCGCCCAGAGTAGCACGAATAGAAGGTGCTGTTTGCACTACAACATATTTTTCAGGGTCGTTAATTGCTGCCAACAATTCGGCTGTTTGATCACGCTCAACCAATGCGCCTGTCGGGCAGCTTACGATACATTGTCCGCAGGAGACACAGCTTACTTCTGCCAAAGGCAAGTTAAATGCACATCCGATTTGCGTATCAAAACCACGGTTGTTTGCACCGATTACTGCTACGTGCTGATGTTCACAAGCTGCAACACAGCGGCGGCATAACACACATTTCGCATTATTACGCACCAAATGAGCAGTAGATGTATCCGGTACACTTGCCGGTTTTTCTCCGTCCAATTTATCTTCAACATCTACACCCAACTCTGCACAAAGCTGCTGTAATTCGCAAGTGCCGTTACGTACGCAGGACAAACATTTTCTTTCATGAACAGAAAGCAATAATTGAAGTGTTGTTTTTCTGGATTCAATCACTCTTGGAGTATTTGTAAAAATCTCCATGCCCTCATTTACAGGATGTACACAAGCGGCGACCAAAGAGCGCGCTCCTTTTACTTCTACAACACAAACACGGCAAGCGCCGATTTCATTCAAATCTTTTAAAAAACATAAGGTAGGAATTTTAATACCGGCAAATCTTGCCGCTTCCAAAATTGTGGAGCCTTCCGGTACGGAGAAAGGCATTCCATTGATTTTAATCTGATACATGTTGCCACACTCCTCTCTTATTCTCTCACAATTGCATTGAATTTACAGTTTTCCATACAAACACCGCATTTAATACATTTGTTCATATCAATAAAATGATGCTCTTTCACATTACCATGAATTGCGCCAACAGGACAATTACGAGCACATTTGGTGCAACCAATACATTTTTCAGGCAACACTTTAAATATGGTAAGTTCTTTACAAGCACCTGCCGGACAACGATGGTCATGTACATGCGCTACATATTCATCGCGGAAATATTGCAAAGTAGACAAAACGGGGTTAGGTGCTGTTTGACCCAGTGCGCACAAAGAGTTGTCTTTAATATAGTGGCACAAGGATTCCAACTTCTCAATATCACCGTCTTCACCTCTGCCACTGGTGATTTTCTCCAGCATTTCCAAAAGGCGTTTTGTACCAATACGACAAGCAGTACATTTACCGCAGGACTCATCAACAGTGAAGCGGAGAAAGAACTCTGCGATGTCAACCATACATGTGGATTCATCCATAACAATTAAACCGCCGGACCCCATCATGGCACCAATTTCAGTTAAATTGTCATAGTCAATCTCAATATCTAAAAATTTAGCGGGAATACAACCGCCGGAAGGACCGCCTGTTTGTGCAGCTTTAAATTTGCCGCCATCGGAAACGCCGCCGCCGATTTCTTCCACAATTTCTCGTAAAGTAGTTCCCATTGGAACCTCAACCAAACCTGTATGTTTGATTTTACCACCCAAAGCAAATACTTTTGTACCTTTTGAACGCTCTGTTCCAATAGATTGGAACCACTCTGCCCCATGCAATATAATTTGTGCAATATTGGCATACGTTTCAACGTTATTTAAAATGGTAGGTTTTCCATACAAACCTTTTACTGCTGGATATGGAGGGCGAGGACGAGGTTCACCGCGATGGCCTTCAATGGATGCCAGCAAAGATGTTTCCTCACCGCAAACAAAAGCGCCGGATCCTAGACGTAACTCAATATCAAAATCAAAGCCGCTGTCAAAGATATTTTTTCCAAGTAAGCCCAATTCTCTTGCTTGCTGAATTGCAATTTGCAATCGTTCAACTGCAATCGGATATTCTGCACGAATATAAATATAACCTTGTGTAGCGCCAATGGCATAACCTGCAATTGCCATTGCCTCCAAAACAGAGTGCGGGTCACCCTCCAGCACAGATCGGTCCATAAATGCACCCGGGTCACCTTCGTCCGCATTACAGCAAACATATTTCTGGTCAGCATCATTTTGGGCTGCAAGGCTCCACTTTAATCCTGTTGGGAAACCGCCGCCGCCTCTGCCGCGCAAGCCGGAATCTTTGATGACTTGAATGACTTCTTCCGGTTTCATTTCAGTCAGTACTTTACCTAAAGCACTGTATCCATCCATGGCTATGTATTCTTCAATTACTTCAGGATTAATTACACCGCAGTTGCGCAGCGCAATTCGTTTTTGTTTTTTATAAAACGGTGTATCCGTCAAGGAATGAATTGCATCGTTGTCGATGGTTTCCTGATATAACAGACGCTTTACGATTCTTCCTTTCAGCAAATGTTCTTCCACAATTTCCGGAATATCAGCAAGAGTAACTTTGCTGTAAAAAGAGCCTTCCGGATATACAATGACAACAGGTCCTAATGAACATAAACCGAAGCAGCCGGTACAAACTACATTGACTTCTTTCTCAAGACCTTTTTTCTTAATCTCTTCTTCCAGTCTGCGCATAATCTCCTGACTGTTAGAGGAAGAGCAGCCGGTACCGCCGCATACGAGTACATTGGAACGATACATTACATTTTCCCCCTTATTTTGTGTGAGCACCAATGGTAAACTCTTGTACTACATTACCATTTACAATATGGTCGTTAACTACTCTAACAGCCATTTCAGGTGTCATTTTTACATAGGTCACTTTATCTTTTCCGGGAGCAACCACTTCGACAACCGGCTCAAACTGGCAAATTCCGATACAGCCTGTTTGTGTCACTTGTACGTTGGTAATTCCACGTTTTTCTAATTCATCTATAAAAGCAGTTAAAACCGGGCGTGCACCGGCGGCAATTCCGCAAGTAGCCATACCCACCAAAATGCGAATTCCATCTTCCTGCCCTTCTCTTACACTGATTTGAGCACGGGCTTTCTCTCGAATTGCTTGTAATTCAGCTAATGATTTCATTTCATTCATCCTCCATGTAGTAAAGCGGTTTGTTCCGTTAAATAATCTTTCAGCCACTGACTGACATCAGGTGCATTCAGAGGAATTTCTCCCAAAATATCTTTTAGTTCCTTTGTATTTAAAGTAAAATCCAAATGCCCAATTCTTCGATAAAAAATAAAATCTAAATGTGGATTGCAGGTAATCAGTAACCATACAGTGGCATTAATGTCGCCCAAAGGCAGCATATCCAAATGCGTTGTAATGAACGTTGCTGTCACTTTCGTTCCTTGATTAAGGTCAGATTCTATTTCAAAACTACCGCCTGTCATCTCCGCCTCCATTTTAAACAGCGGGATTCCCATACCTATTTTCCTGGTTGTTCTGGTGGTAAAAAAAGGGTCAATTACTTTGCATACCTGTTCTTTGCTCATACCTTTACCATTGTCTGTAACTACAATGGTAAGCTTTTCTTTCTCTTCCAAAACTGATATTTTAATGACTGTTGCACCGGCCGAAATCGAATTTTGAACAATATCCATAACATTCAGTGATAATTCACGCATAAAAATTACTCATACTTACTCAAAATATCTTCAACTTCACTCACAGAAACACGCCCGTATACATCGTCATTTACGGTCATAACCGGCGCTAAACCACAGGCTCCAATACAACGGCATTCGGTAATGGAAAATTTACCGTCCTGTGTGCATTCTTCTGGCTGAATACCAAGCACTTCACAAATTTTGCCCAGAACATCTGCCGCACCTTTTACATAGCAGGCTGTTCCCATACAAACTGAAACATTATATTTTCCTTTTGGGGTCAATGCAAACAACGAATAGAAAGTAGAAACGCCGTATATTTCTTCCAGCGGTACATCCATTTTTTCTGCAATCATGGTTTGCACTTCAATTGGCAAATAGCCATAAATTTCTTGCGCCTTTTGAAGAATTGGCATAACGGAACCATGTGTTCCGCCGTTTTCGTCAATTACTTTAAAAAGCTGTTCTTGTTGTTCCTTTGTTCCTTGAAAAGGCAGGGTAGAAATACGCTTTTGCATAATAGTTCTCCTCCCAAGATTGTTTACATATCTCTAAATTACCCTATATTTTGTACAAAATATAGGGTTCAATCCAGCTAAGTATATCACAGTTTTTTCTCAAATACCAGAGAGATTGACAAAAAATACACGAAGAATGTGAAATTTTAAACAAATAGTCATAAAAAGTTACCGCGTGCTAATTTATTGAATGAATTAAAAATAACTCTTGCACACGGCAATTTTTGATTCACTTTATTTCCATGTAATATCTATTTCACCGTTTAAGGCAGCTATTAAACATTCTGGAGTACATTCAGGCAATGCAAGCCATGCATTTGGTTCCAGCATATGTTCTAAATAATGCGCATCTGAGTTACAAAGTAAAATTTTATCTCTTAACTCAGCATGTTCTCTGAGTAAACAAACTTCATCTGCATAAGGTGTAATCTCTGCAGCCTTAAAATTGGCTTCCGGCGGTATTGCTCCCAATGTTGAGAATACACTGTAAGCACTGCGGTCAATATGTGCGGGAAAAGCCGCTCCGTGATATTGATTCACCAGTGCGACCACATTATCAATTCCAATATTGGCAGCATTGATTAACAGTTGTGTTTCTTCTCCAATCGGCTCATCCAAATCATTCATAATTATCTGTTTGCCGAAAGTCCCTGCGTCATTGTTCATGATCGAAGAATGCTGTTTGACATATTGATGAAATTCCATTGCATCTGCAACTGTGGGAAATAAACAAATGGTATGCGCATCTTCCGCAGTACACAATTCCATACCGGGAACTACAGTCAAACCGTTTCTCTTCCCAACTGTTACTGTCGCCTCACAATTTAGGCAGGAATTGTGATCTGTTAACGCAATCATATCGTATCCCATCAATTTAGCCATATTTACAATGTTATTCGGCGTCATATCCTCGCATCCACAGGGAGATAAACAAGAGTGCAGATGCAAGTCATAGTATACTCGTTTCATTCTGACAATAACCTCGATAGTTGAACTGCAACCTGATAGCTGTTTGCATTTGATGAAAATACTGTGATTCCTTGCTGCTGTGCTTTTTCTTTGGCTTCTTCATCCAGTGCAGCAGCATCCGTTAAAATAATACAAGCTGCATCTGACAAAGCGGCTACGGCAATTGCATTGACATTTCCCATGACCGTAAGCCAAACATCACCGGTCTTTACCCTACTCATTGCCCAACTGAGCAAATCCCCAATGTAACACCCGGTTATTTCTTTATCTATTTCTTGTTCTACCAAAACAGTAAGTTCCAATGATTCTTTTAATTGATGTACTGTCATGTACAATCACCCTTCCTCGTTACTTCTTGCCAATCATATTTACACTGTTCTATGATGAATTCTTTTCATGAGCCCCTTGTATCTTGTGGTTTTGAATCTTTCCTTTATTTTGCAATGGCGGATTCATATGAGCCATATGAGACAATGTATCCGTTACCTGTTTGATTTCTTCCTTCATAACAAAAATACAATTGCTTTTATCTGCCAGACCGCATACCACATCTTCTGCAAAAGCATGACAAGTGGGCGCCCCGCACGCACCGCAATCCAAACCCGGAAATTCCTTGCACATACTGTCGATTCGATTCATCATGTCCATTGCTTCTTCTAAATTGTCGGATAATTTTAAAACAGGAGCAAACTCCAAGTCATCTGTCCATTTCATGTAGGCAGGAATATGTGCGGGCAAATGATTTTTGGCTACAGGCAAATATCTTCGCAAACTTTGCAGCCTTGCTTTTGCAACATAGGCATTTTCGATACAAAATATGCCGCCTACACATCCTCCTGTACAAGCATTTAATTCCACAAAATCAAGCTCTTGAATTCTTTCTTCTTCCAAACCTTCCAATATATCAATAATATTTTCCATACCGTCTGCCGCTAAGTAACGGTCGTTGAGTAAGGCAGATGCCTCACCACCGCTGGATGCCCATCCTACTCCAATCACACCGGACTGAGACAACGGTTCTGCTTTTTCAATATGCTTCATGGCATCTGCAAGCTGATGATAAATCTCGCTGATTGCAATTGCTCCGTCCACATGAGATACTGTGGTTCCGATAGGAGATTTAATATCCGTTACTTTGGCAGCACAAGGTGTAATAAAAAATACGCCTATTTGTTCTATTGGCAGCCCTGTTTTTTGATGCGCTTCTTCCTTGGCAAGCAGTGCGGCAGTTTCCATAGGCGCATGCAGCGGAAGCACATGGGCGCATAAATCCGGAAATCTAACACGAATTAATCTTACAATAGCAGGACAAGCCGAACTGATAATCGGCTTTGGCATATTTCCGTCCAAAATGATTTTTCTTGTAGCATCCGATACCAACTCTGCCGCCTTGGAGACTTCAAAAATATCATCAAATCCCAAGCGTTTTAAAGCCGTTAATATCAAATCTATATGATCCAAATGGCGGAACTGCCCATATAAAGACGGTGCCGGCAGCGCAATATTATATGTAAAGCGATTCAACATTTCCAAATGGTCAAACTTTGCTTTTTTTGCGTGATGGGGACAAACACGAATACATACACCACAGTCAATGCAACGTTCCGGCGTAATAATTGCTTTTCCTTCTCTCACGCGTATTGCTTCTGTAGGACATCTTTTGATACAGTTGGTACAACCAACACATTTGTCTACATCTAATGTAACTGAATGATAAAAACGTTCCATAACTGATTCCTCAAGACTGATTTACCTGAACTGTCATGTATATCGTAGTACCTTTTCCAACTTCTGATTCAATACGCAGGCTGTCTGTATATTTTTTTATGTTTGGCAGACCCATACCGGCACCAAACCCCAAGGCACGTACATTCGCCGGTGCGGTAGAGTATCCTTCCTGCATGGCTTGTTCAATGTTCTCTATTCCCGGACCCTTGTCTTCCATCTTTATATCTATATGATTAGGATATACCTCCACAAAGATTTCTCCGCCGCCGCCATGAATTACCATGTTTATTTCGCCTTCATACATGGCAATGGCAGCTCTGCGGATTGCTTCAGAATTGTATCCTAACTGTTTTAATTTATTTTTCACTTTACTGGAAGCTTCTCCCGCACACGTAAAATCATCTCCCAATACAGTAAAATGAAGCGGTAATGAAGTCATCGCTTCTCACCCCCGCCCCTGAGACCATGTTGATACAGCATACCGCAGGCAGTAAACATACTGTAAGGTGTTTGCAGTATCGCAATGTTTCGTTGAGTCGCCAAATTCACAATGGTATCATCTGCAAGTTTTCCACGTACAAATACAATACAAATCATGTCCATCATTTCAGCAGTTCTTACCACTTGTGGATTTGTCAGTCCTGTGATTAAAGCAGACTGATCTTTTACGTATGCCAAAACATCACTCATCATGTCACTTCCGCAGGCAGTGTGCACTTCTTGCTCTAAATCTGCTTGGGGAGTTAATAACTGCGCATTTAAAATTGTGATAATATCTTTTATTTTCACGGCAATACCTCCATTACATACATTCCAATTGTTGCTATTTATAGTGATGGAATAGATACATTCATACTAATATTATACCAATAAAATTCATAGAATGAAATATGACAAAATTGAAAATTCAGATTTAAGTATCTAAAAAATAATATTACTTCGTGAAAATGCAGTCAAAAAATCAAATTTTTAAAAAAATTATGTTACATTTTACTCTTTTGTATGATTGACTTCATTTTAAGGAAGAGATATAATTATTTTATCTTATCATTTTGTCCAAGGGCTTGATTGTGCATTGGACATTATGTACTTTTGGAGGTAAATTTATGAAACGCGTTTACAACTTTTCCGCAGGCCCATCTGTACTACCAGAAGCTGTACTTCGTCGTGCAGCTGACGAAATGCTGGACTACCAAGGCAGTGGTCAGTCTGTTATGGAGATGTCCCACCGCTCCAAAACTTTTGATGCGATTATTAAAAACACCGAAGCTTTGCTCAGAGAATTAATGGAAATTCCTGATAACTACAAAGTTTTGTTGTTACAAGGCGGTGCATCTTCCCAATTTGCGATGGTACCTATGAACTTAATGACAAAAAACGGCAAAGCTGATTTCGTCATTACAGGTCAATGGGCAACAAAAGCACAAAAAGAGGCAGCCCGTTATGGTGAAGCAAATATTGTTGCTTCCTCTAAAGATAAAACTTTCTCCTATATTCCGGAATTAGATCCATCTACATTCTCAAAAGATGCAGACTATTTCCACATTTGCTACAACAATACCATTTACGGTACCAAATACACCAAATTGCCTGAAACAGGTGACGTTCCTTTGGTAGCAGATATTTCTTCCTGCATTTTGAGCGAGCCGATTGATGTAAGCAAATTTGGTTTGCTGTATGCAGGCGCACAAAAAAACATGGGTCCTGCCGGCTTAACTGTTGTAATTGTTCGTGAAGACCTAATCGGCGAACCAATGGAGAAAACTCCAACCATGTTTACATATAAAACCCATGCAGAAAATGACTCTTTGTACAATACACCTCCTTGCTATTCCATTTACATGTGCATGTTGGTATTGGAATGGTTGAAAAATGATATTGGCGGTTTGGCTAAAATGAAAGAGTTAAACGAGAAAAAAGCCAAAATCCTCTATGATTTCTTAGATCAATCTCAATTATTCAAAGGCACTGTTGTTCCAAAAGACCGTTCTTTGATGAATGTTCCTTTTGTTACAGGCAACGATGAATTGGATGCAAAGTTCATTAAAGAAGCAGGAGAACATGATTTCGTAAACATCAAAGGTCACCGTTCTGTTGGCGGTATGCGCGCTTCCATTTACAATGCAATGCCAATTGAAGGTGTTGAAAAATTGGTTGCTTTCATGAAAGAGTTTGAACAAAACAATAAATAATGAAGAAATAAGGTGACACACATGTACCAAGTAAAATGTTTAAATAAAATTTCCCCTTTGGGCACAAGCCGTCTGGGAGAAAACTACCAAGTTGGAGAAGATGTAGAAAATCCTGACGCAATTTTGGTTCGTTCCGCTGCAATGCATGATATGGAATTTAACAAAAATCTTCTTGCAATTGCACGCGCAGGTGCAGGTACCAATAATATTCCTGTTGAAAGATGTGTACAGGAAGGTATTGCAGTATTCAATACTCCCGGCGCCAATGCAAACGCTGTAAAAGAACTTGTGATTGCCGCTTTATTATTAACTTCCCGTAAAATTGTACCC
>OJUG01000218.1_pt1 | contig 92625 bp, 90 predicted proteins | sample 1599841 | NCBI WGS metagenome assembly OJUG01 (sample SAMN04168659, study PRJEB22393) | human gut metagenome | biome: human gut microbiome; feature: stool | host: Homo sapiens | collected 2014-05-12 | reverse complement strand
CAAAAATATAGATATTTTGCAAAACGGATACTATATCAAAAGAACAGATACAGACAGAGTGGGAATTATCGAAACAAAAACCACTCAAACCAATGAGGAAGCCGGAGATTATATTATAGTATCGGGAAGGATGTTGGAAAGTATCCTTGATAGACGTATCGTTTGGCAGCAAACTACTTTAAACGGCTCCATTAACGAAAGTGTGCATCGGCTACTGATAGAAAACGCAATTTCTCCAAGTATAAAAGCGAGAACTATTCCGAATTTAACCTTTATCACGCAAGAAGAATTTGAAGGTAAAGTAGAAATGCAAGTTACGGGAGATAGCCTTTTAACCGTAATTTTGAATATATGCAAAATATTTGGATTGGGATTTAAAGTGATTTTAAGTACAACGAACGTTATAACCGCCTGCTTATATAAAGGTGCTGATCGCTCGTATCAACAAAGCGAAAATAGCTTTGTGGAATTTAGCCCAGATTTTGACAATCTCATATCTTCCGACTTTATGACAAGCAGCCAAAACTACAGAAATGTTGCTTTAGTAGCCGGTGAAGGTGAAGGGCTGGACAGAAAAACAATCCCTGTCGGAGCTGCGGAGGGCATGGAGAGGTATGAGCTGTACGTAGATGCCAGAGATGTTTCCAGTAATGAAGGTGAAATTACAGAACAAGAATATTTAACTCTTCTTAGAGAAAGAGGGAAAGAAAAACTACTGGAATACTTGATAGAAACGTATTTTGAAGCGGATATAGAACCGCGATTCATGTTTCAATATCGGAAAGACTATATGCTTGGCGATATAATAATATTAAAAAATGAGTATGGAATTACGGCATATCCAAGAATCGTTGAAGTGATCGAAAGTGAAGATGAAGCAGGGTATAAAGTAGTGCCAACTTTTGAAAGTGAGGAGGGAAAATTTTGATAAAGTGCGGATTTTATAACAGTAAAAACGGAGATCGTAAATATAACGCGGAAGATATGACACAGCCATATAAACGGCTTGTAAGTGATGGTGTATATGCTATGCCTGCCGGACAGCTAAAAGTTACAGCCGCAGGAGGGATGAAAATACAAGTCAGTGCAGGGGCTGCAAAAATCGGTTCTCGCTGGCTGGAAAGTGATGCAATAGAAACTTTTACTCTAGATCCTTCTGACGTAGCATTAAATCAAATTTATGCCGTTGTAATTAGAGATGATAACAGCGAAAATGTGAGAGATGGTTTAATTGCACTGAAAAAAGGAGCTCTTGCCAGCAATCCAACAGCACCGGAGGTCGAAAGATCGGAAAATATCACCGAACTAAAAATTGCAGAAGTACGAGTAAATAAGTTGGTAGAAGAAGTGACGGACGCGGATATAAAAGATACCAGAGCAGATACTACAGTATGTGGCTGGGTAACGGGACTTATAGAGCAAGTGGACACTTCCGATCTTTTTACACAGTGGGAAAGTGCATACGAGCAAGAATACCAAAGACAACAAGAACAAATCACAAACAACCAATGGGAATTTGATAGATGGTTTGATAACGTCAAAGATACTTTTTTGACACAAGCAACTATCGTGCGAAGAAAAACATCGGAAATCACTACTCAAAGCAGCGGTGTTAAAGTGATAGATATAAATATATCTGATTTTAACCAAGATTTAGATATTTTAAGTGTTTTTGTTAACGGATTTAAACTTCCAGAAAGTGACTATACATATAACGCCACACAAATAACACTAAATAAAGCGTTAGATACAGGGTCGGTAGTACTAGTAGAAGCACTGAAATCTGTAGATGGAAAAGATGCTGAAACTACTATGCAGGAGTATGTAAAGCAAGAAGCAAAAGCAAATGCCGCAATCGAAAACGCCAACGCAGCCGCAGAGGAAGCGAGGACAACTGCTGCGGCAACTGCGACCAACATAGTTAACAGCATGAAAGGACAGCCTAACGGCATAGCAAGCATAAACTCGAATGGAGAGTTGGAGCAAGCACCACCTCAAAGCGTGATGTTTCTTGCTGCGCATCCTGTGGGAAGTCTGTTTGAAACAACAGTTTCCACAAACCCAGGCACACTTTATGGAGGAACATGGGCAGCATGGGGAGGCGGCCGAACACCTGTGGGAGTCAATACCGCCGATACAAGTTTTAACACGGTAGAGAAAACAGGCGGTGAAAAGGCACATACGCTTACTGTCGGAGAGACACCAAGTCACTCACATTTGATATACGACGTAGCAGTCTACGGGCTAGCCATTACAGGGTTCAATTTTGCATCTATACCTAATGGTGACTGGAAAGGAACCGCCAAAAATACAGAGGCAACCGGCGGCGGACAAGCACACAACAACTTGCAGCCATACATCACATGCTATATATGGAAAAGAACGACATAAGGAGCTTTTATGACTAAAATTGGCGAAATTTTTCTACAGATATACCCAGTAGGCTCGATATTTTGCAGTACACAAAGCACACCGCCATCTATGGGAGAGTGGGAACTTATAAGAGAAGATGTCCAAGAGGTATGTGAGACAGAAGCAAAAGGGGAACTTTTGTTGTACTTTCAAGACTACAGCAAGGAACCTAGAGTGAAAGTAAAAACGTATCTATATAAAAGAGTAGCATAAAGGAGGAAAAGAGCATGGCACTGGAAAAAGAAATTATTAATGGAAAAGGTGTAAAAACCACGTATCATCGTATAGACAGCATTTCTATGGTAGAGGGTATCAAAGTCACGGTAAAAAGCTATACAGATGAAAGCTATAGACAGCAGGAAAAAGAAAGGGAAGCCCTTATCAAGCGACAGGAAGAAGTCAAAGAGCAGCTTGAAGAGGAAATGGCAAAAACGGGCGATGCGTACGACAAAGAAAAAGTAATTGCGCTGACAGAAGAAAGCAACGAAATCGGTTTTCCTGTCTCTTTAGACTTGGCTATTTTTGTACATACCTTTCAGTATCCACTAGATAAAGATGCGATTGTCAGCTATGAAGCTATGTATGAAAAACTAAAAAAGGAGCCTATTTTTGAAGGCGCAAAAGATGTATTGGAGGAGTAAAAATGCAACTATCAGTAATCGATGTAAGCGAACATCAAGGAAACATTAACTGGGAAAAAGTAAAAAATGCGGGCGTGGTCGGTGCTATGATACGTACAGGCTATGGTATTAAAGACCCGAACCAAATTGATAAGTACTTTTACAACAATCTATCAGGCTGCCAAAACGTTGGTATGTCTTATGGCTTCTATCACTATTCATATGCTACAAATGCAGTAGGTGCAGAGCAGGAAGCAGACTTTTGTCTTGAACTTATCGCAGGAAGTAATCCGCAATATCCTGTAGCCTTTGATATGGAAGAAAGCAAACAGGCAGCATTGGGAAAGACAGTATGTACCGATATGGCAATCGCTTTTTGCAATAAGATTCGTGCAGCGGGCTATCAACCTATGTTGTATACCAATCTGAACTGGGCAACCAATTATATTGATATGGCACGCATTGACGCGGCAGGCATAGACGTATGGTTGGCACAATACAACACGCAGTGCGACTACAAAGGCGCATATACCATGTGGCAGTATACATCCGAAGCGGTCATTGACGGTATTACAGCCAACACCGCAGACATGAACTGGTGCTATAAGGATTATACCAACGGATCCGCTTCCACTCCTACACCACAACCGGAACCAAGTTACGACACATATACAGTTATGGCAGGGGATACATTAAGCGGAATAGCACAAAAATTTGGCACTACTTATCAAGAATTGGCAGCAATTAACGGCATTGCAGACCCGAACGTGATTCATGTAGGTCAAATTATCAAACTCAAAAGAGATACGACAAGCACACCGCAAAGCGGTGACACCTACACAGTACAAGCAGGAGACACATTAAGCGGAATCGCTGCAAAGTACGGTACTACCTATCAGGAACTAGCTGCTTTAAATGGTATTGCAGACCCTAACGTCATTCATGTAGGACAAGTCTTGAAAGTCACAGGCAGTGCGGGCGGTCGCACTTACACAGTGCAGTCTGGTGATAGCTTGTGGCAAATCGCACAATCACAGCTTGGTAATGGTACGCGGTACCAAGAAATAAAAGCGTTAAACGGCTTATCTGATGATACTATCTACCCCGGTCAAGTGCTACAGCTGCCGTAAACGGAGGTAGCTATGAGTGTAAACTTAGACATCATTTTATACATATGCGGGGTTATAACCTCAACATCGGCGGCGGTGGCAATCGTCATCAAGCTGATTAACAGAAAAATAACTCGAACTATCGAGGAAAACTCAACAGTTCGCAATATCAATGCCGCTTTGGTATCACAGATACGCTATCAGATAGATACCGCTTTAAGACGGGCGAAAGCAGAAGGACACGTCAGCAACTACTCGATGTCCGCTTTAGAATCGCTTTTTGAAGTCTATAAGGCTATGGGCGGCAATGGTTTTGTCGAAAGTGAAATGGAAGAAATACGAAAAATTAATCAGAACGGAGGAAAATAACATGGATTTTTTAGAATATATCAAACCTGAATTGCTTATTTTAGTACCGGTTTTGTATGTCATCGGTATGGCTATCAAGAAAACAGCCTTGATTGCAGATAAGCTGATTCCGCTTGCAGTAGGTGCGGCGGGTATCCTGCTATCTATCATCTATGTACTGGCTACCAGTGACCTAGGTAGTCCACAGGCTGTAGCAATGGCTATCTTTACAGCATTGACACAAGGTGTACTGGTAAGCGGTGCAAGTGTGTATGCAAATCAAATTTTTAAGCAGTTTAAAGGCGATAGCTCAAAAGATAGTGGTACAGACACAGAACAAAAATAGGTAAAAAGAAGTCCTCCCTTGCATAATATAAGGGAGGACTTTTTTATTTTTACAAATTATTTTTTAAAATGTTTCCCTGTTTAGGGAAAATTTTGCTACATTTTTACGGTATAGTGAAGGGATTTTTTCGCTAAAATCAAGAAAATTTCGGTTAAAGTATGTACAAACAACGAATACTAATGGTATAATACGAAGAAAGGAGGGGGTTTTTATGTCAAGATATACTGCATCGCAAATTGCAAAATGGTTTTTAGCTTACAACAACATTCATGTTGCAGAAGAAAGCGCAGACTATATCTCTAACATGAAACTTCAAAAATTACTTTACTACGCGCAAGGGGTATACATGGGTATCACAGGCAAAAAACTATTCGATGACCCGATTTGCGCATGGAAACATGGTCCAGTTGTACCCGATGTATATCATGAGTATAAAAATTTCGGAAGCAACGGAATAAATCTCGATGAGCCTTTTAACTTAGAAACGTTTGACACAGAAACAGAAAATATTCTAAAATCCGTTTACAATAATTTCTCTCAATTTTCTGCTTGGAAACTGCGCGAAATGACACATAATGAAGAGCCTTGGAAAAGTACAGAGCAAAGTCAAGAGATAAATCCGCAGTTAATAAAAGATTTTTTTGTAAAAGAATATATTGAGTAAAAAATTAAAAAATCAAACGCGAAAAGTTAAAATCAATGGGGCAGATGCATTAAAAAGTATTGGAGAATCTTGCGAGCAATATCCCACTTTTTCGTTTTTACACTTAACAACCAATAAAAAACATAATTTTAGTTATTTCGGAGCATCTCAAAGGTCAGATTTACAAAAGACACAGAAAAATTGTTTAGATAGATTGATTGAAATATCAACACAAAATTGGCGTAGTTGGTTGAACTCTGGAAAGTATATCGGTTGTGAACCTTTAGATTACAGTATAGTCAAATTTGAAGCTTGTGGAATTTCTTTACCTTCCGATGAAAATATTTATGTATTTAGATTTAGGCTTTATAATAACAAAGATGATGGAAGAATATTGGGCTTTAGAAAAGGGAAATGTCCGATTTATTATATTATCGGATTCGATTTTGACTTTTCTGCATACGACCACGGTTCATAAAATAAAAGGGTAGCGGTTTAACCGTTACCCTTTTTTTTTATGCATTTAAAAACAAACTCTTTTAAAATATCGTTTACTGACTTTCCTTGTTCTTCCGCATACTGTCGAAAGGCTTCTCCGTCATCTCTAAGTAACTTGCAAGATAAAACAATCATATTTTTCTTATCCCAAGTGTTTCTTGCTCTTTTTTGTGCTTCACTTATAGCCATAATATCACCCCTAATAAGTATAACATATGTAGTATACGGTATACAGTATAAAAATATACAAAAATATACGGTATACTTTGTTGAATATTACATCTTTACATATACGGTATACCGTAGTATAATATAGACATAGACAAGAGATAAGAACACAAAAACAAAGGAGATATTAAAATGAAAATTTATGGTTTTGAGGTAGTTTTAAACGAAAAAGGAAACGTTAAACATTTACTAGATGAAAACGGTAACACATGCACTATGTGGGAAAAATCCAGATACGGCGGCTATGATAGAGTAGATAGCTTAAGCGTTAATGCTCTTAGAGGAAGACTATACAGAGATACTCTGCTAGTAAAATAACTCAAAAGTCGAAACACCGCTTCGGCGGTGTCTGCTGGAGATAGCCTCCCAGCACTGATGATGACAGGCTAAAAAATCTAAAAAACACTTTAAAATTACAAAAATTTACAGTATAATGAAAAGAAAAGGGGTAAAAGAAAATGAAAAAATATGAAGTAAGATTTGACGGCGGAGAATCCAGAGATACATACAATGGCGAGATTATCGGTGTTGACTATATGCTGGTAGAAGTGCCGAGCTTAGAGGATGAAGATGAAAGCATTGAGTTATATGCAGAGCTTCCGGCAGATGATGAAAAAAACTATGATGAACTGAAAGAAGAAATCTTAAGACAGGCAAAAGACCACGGATACACAGAAGAAAACTTCACATTTTGGTACGACTAATAAAAAGGGCAGCGACAAAAATCGCTGCTTTTCTTTATATAAAAAGTACATTTACTTTTCCTCATAGGCGTGGTATTATACACGCATGGGGTTTGCAATATATGCAAATCAATATAAAAATTTTGTTTTTCCCTGCGTCAGCAGGGGTGTCCCTATACTTACATGTGCATCTTTATAAGTAATAGGGCAATCTCCCCGCATTAGCGGGGCTACAGCTGTTCAGCTTTCGGGCTGGGCAGCTTCTTTTATCGGTTAAAAGAATATATTATCTCTTAAAGCAGTATGGTGGTCCTCACGGGGAGCTGGGCGCTTCATTGCGTTATTTAAGTCAACGCTATTCTATGCCTTATCCTGAGGTAAAAGCAATTTTAACAGATATTGGTACAGAAGAGCTGGCTCATCTGGAAATGGTCAGTACCATTGTGTATCAGTTAACAAAAGATTTAACAGAGGAAGAGATACAAAAGTCCGGATTTGACACCTATTTTGTAGACCATACAACAGGAGTATATCCGGCAGATGCAAATGGTGTTCCGTTTTCAGCTTCAACCTTCTCAGTAGCAGGCGATGCATTAACCGACTTGCATGAAGATTTGGCTGCGGAACAAAAAGCAAGAACAACGTACGATAATATTTTGCGTTTTTGTGATGACAGGGATGTAAGAGATCCTATCCGTTTTTTAAGAGAACGTGAAATTGTTCATTATCAACGTTTTGGCGAAGCACTGAGAATTGCAACGGATAATTTGGATTCTAAGAACTTCTTCGCGTTTAATCCTGAGTTTGACCGTAAAAGAATGAAATAACACATGAAATATGACCTGCACCTGTCATACTATCACGATATAACAACTTAGCAACAGCAGCAAAACTAAAGTTTTGGTTGTTGGCAAAAACACTTTAACAGTTAGAGGCTAGAGATTGTTTCACAATTTCTTTTATGTTATAACAACCTTGCAACAAATTCAAAATCACAGATTTTGATTGTTGACAAGAACGTTGTAACGGTTATAAGTTAGAAATTGTTGTACCATTTCTTTTATGTTATAACAACCTCAGAACAGCGACAAAACAAATATTGAAAGGAACATCTTTCAATATTCACAATTTTGGCTGTTAAGAGAACGTCTTAACGTTTATATGTTAGAAATTGTATAGCAATTACTCTTATGTTATAATAAATTAGGTGATACTATGCAGGTGAACAGGTTATTTGAAATAGTTTATATTTTATTGGAACATCAATGTATAACAGCGAAAGAATTAGCCAATCGTTTTGAAGTATCTGTACGTACCATTTACAGAGATATTGATGTTTTGTCGGCAGCAGGAATACCGATTTATATGACCAGAGGTAAGGGTGGCGGTATTTCCTTGCTGCCTAATTTTATTTTAAATAAAACAGTACTGACAGAATCTGAAAAAACTGAGGTTTTGTCAGCATTGCATGCGGTACAAGCTGTTAATTCGAATGAATCGAAAACCGTTATCCAGCGTTTGTCCAATTTATTTGGAGAAGCCCAAACAGATTGGTTGGAGATAGATTTTTCTTCATGGGGAAATCATAGGGAAGAGGCAAGCCTATTTCAGACTTTAAAAACAGCTGTTTTACACAAACGTGTTGTCCATTTTTTATATCACAATGCAAATGGACAGCAATCAAACCGTATTGCAGAACCTTTAAAACTGTGTTTTAAAGGTCAAAGTTGGTATTTGTATGCGTTTTGTTCACATAAATGTGACTACCGTTTTTTTAAGCTGCGAAGAATAAAAGACTTGAGTATATCTGAGCAGGAAGTACAGCATTCTCCACCGAAGCATGTTTTTTCAGAGGAAGAGCAAGCATGTTTAAACACAGTAACAGTTACATTGAAGCTATCGGCTGAAATGGGCTATCGAGTTTATGATGAATTTGACTGTATTCAAATGCTAGATGATGGTGGTTTTCTGGTTACCTGCACCTTGCCCAGTGATGATTGGTTGTATTATTATATTGCAACGTTTGGAGAGCATTGCGAAATTATAGAACCACAGAAAATCCGTTATCAAATGAAAGATAAATTACAGAAAATGCTGAAATTTTATTTATAATATGACGCTCTTATGTCATGTTATATCGTGTATGATAGTAACATCTAATAAAGGAGGTCACTATCATATGGAATATGAAATTGTAAATTTGGACAAAAAAATAGTAGTAGGTGTTGGGGCATACACCTCCAATGATGACCCAAATATGGGACAAGTTATTGGTGACTTATGGAAGAAATTTTTTCAGGAAGGCATTTGCAATACCATTCAAAATCGTACAAACGAGTATGCAATCGGCTTATATTCCGACTATACGGAACAGAATTATCATGTATTAACAGGTGTTGAGGTATCAGAACTGGACAACAGTGATTTGGTATCCAGGGTAATTCCGGCAGGTACATATGCAAAATTTCGTATCCATGGTAATATGGAAACTGCAGTACGGAACGCATGGGAAAAGATTTGGAATATGGATTTAGACAGAACGTTTACTGGAGATTTTGAAGAATATCTCAATGATGATTATGATCATGCAGATATTAATCTTTATGTTGCTATTAAAAAGTAATGTTTTCACACATTCATTTAGAGAAATAAAAATATTTTTTGAATGTTAAAAGCAATATGGTTGATACTAACTGTATCAGCCATATTGCTTTTTCTGTTTTCTAACAAAAGGATCAAGGGATATTTGTACAAAAACAACCATATTTTAAAGTAGAACAAAGGGTATAACGACTGAAAAAACAAAAAAAGCTTGTATATTATGTTAGTTTGATATAAAATTAAAGTTAAGTTTTTAACGAAGGGAGGATTGATGCGTTATCGCAGCCAATAATTTTTGGGTTATAGTGAAAAAGAATTTGTTTGCTATTATTACAATGGCAATCTCAATCGGTGTATTGGTTTACTTTTTGATTACAACAGACGGCATCACAGCCTTTGCAGAGATTGCGGGTTCTATTCGAATACCGTGGTTTATTTCAATTTTTGCTGCTATTATTGTCGGTTGGTTATTAGAAGCCTTGGTGTTGCACTTTTTTTGCAAAAAGGTATATCCTCAATGGAAATATTGGCACTCACTTATTATAGGAATGATTGGTCTTTTGTATAGCGCATTAACCCCTTTTGCAACCGGCGGTCAAGCAATGCAAATCTACTACATGAGAAAGCTGGGAATGGATACCGGCGGGGCGGGCTCTATTATTGCTGTTAAGAGTCTGGTATATCAGATCATTATGGTATTATTTGCACTGGTTATGGTGTTTTGGAAACTACCTTTTTTTCAGAGCAGTGTAAGTAATTTTTCATTTTTAACTATTATTGGTTTATCAACAAATTTAACATTTGTTTTGCTTGTTTTGTTTTTTGCAATTAATGAGAAAGCAACGGACAAATGCTTGCGTGCTGTAATTAAATTTCTATACAGAATAAAAATTGTAAAAAAACCTGTTTCACGTTATTATAAACTCCATAGTGAATTCGCTATTTTCCATAAAAGCACTAAGCTTGTGGGTAAATCTGTAAAGGTATATGTGGGTGCAGTATTCTTTACCATTGTACAAATCTTTGTAGCATGTATCATTCCATATCTTATCTATCGCAGTTTTAATTTTAAAGGTGCCGATGTGTTTGATATGTTAGGTGCTCAATCGTTTGTAAATATGGTGTCTGCATTTATTCCTTTGCCGGGAGCGTCAGGTGGCGCAGAAGGAAGTTTCTATTTATTCTTCGGCACATTTTTTGGAAATCTAATTATGCCTGCTTTATTCATCTGGCGTATAGGAACGTATTATCTCAATATTGTAGGGGGAATTGCATTTATTTTTGTTGTGAAGCGAATACCCCATAGAACGTTGTACAGAGAAAAAACCAAAGCTGAATTGGAAGCGGATCGCCAATTAAAAGAATTATCCAGCAAAAAGTTAGATTTATAGGAAAAAAAGACACCCACCTTTTAAGGTGAGTGTCTTTTTTGTTGTTATAACATAAGAGAAATAGCCATGCTATTTCTAACGAATAACCGTTAAAACGTTCTTGTCAACAATCAAAATCTGTGATTTGGGTTTTGTTGCAAGGTTATTATAACATATTATTCTTGACTTAATCCCGATTCTTTTAAAAAGTCTTTTGCTACTTGTTCGGGAGATTGCTGAAGAACGTCTACCCTATAGTTTAACTCCGACATGACATCGTTTGTAAGCACATTTCCCAATTCTTCTAATATTGGAACAATCTCAGGATATTCTTCCAATGCCTTTTCTGACATGATAGGCATTGCATAATATGGAGTGAAAAAACCTTTATCGTCTTCTAACACGGAAAGTTCAAATTTTTTCAAAAGGCCGTCTGTTGCAAACGCATCAATTACGTCTACTTCGTCATTCATTAAAGCGGTATACCTAGGAGCGCCATCCAATGGTATATTTTCGCCTATTTTAAAGTTGTATGCCTGTTCGAGACCAATTAGTCCGGATTCACGGTTGGTAAATTCAAATGTGGTACCGGATTTGAAGGAAGAGGCAACCTTTGCAAAATCACTTACGTTGCTCAGACCGTACTTTTCTGCTGTTTCCGGTTTTACAGCTAAAATATACGTATTGTTGCACTTCATTTGAGACAATACCTCAATGTTATATTTTTCTTTGAATTCTGTTTTTACCGTGTTATATACTGCATCTACATCGTTAATGGGACTATGCTGTAAAATATCGCTGTAAGCGGTACCGCTGTATTCTACATACATATCAATATCGCCGGATTGTAAAGCGCTGAAACAGACTTGCGTACCTCCCAGATTCATTTTACGGTTTACTTGAATATCTGTTCGGTCTTCTATCATTTCTGATACCAGATTTCCCAAGACCAATTGGTCAGTATAATCTTTGGAACCAATGGTAATGGCTCTGGCTCCGGCTGCACCACCGCCGATAGAAGTAATCACAAAAATGACAATGATAGCAACGGCAGTAACACCAAGTGTAATTTTTTGAACCAGACGTTTTTTCTTTTTCCGTGCGGAATTTCCTTTTTGCAGACTGATTGGCGTTACCAGTTTTTCAACCATACCAAGGAGAAAATCAACAAATAATGCCAACAAGCATGCAGGAATTGCACCTGCTAAAATTTGATTGTTGTTTACGGTACGAATACCGGAGAACACTAGATTACCCAGTCCGCCTGCGCCAATAAACGCAGCCATTGTCATCAAACCGACTGCGGTTACCGAAGCAACACGAACACCGGTCATAATAACCGGCAGTGCCAGAGGTATTTGTACTTTGGTTAAAATTTGGAATCGGGTTAAGCCGATTCCTTTGGCAGCTTCCAGCGTTTGAGGATTGATACTTTCCAATCCCGTATACGTGTTTTTTATAATGGGAAGTAATGAATATAGTACTACTGCCGTAACGGCGGGAATCGCACCTATTCCCAAGAAGGGAATCATAAATCCCAGCAAGGCCATACTTGGAATTGCCTGGATTACATTTGCAATGGATAGTACAATTTTACTTGCTTTTGACATATAAGAAATAAAAATGCCAAGAGGAACGCCAATTAATACAGCCAAACCGACTGAGATTGCAGTAAGCTTGATATGTTCCAGCAAAAGTGCAAGAATTTCTGTGTAATTGGTTGCGATGTATTGCCAAAAATTCATTCCTGCGCCTCCTCTGTATAGTCAAAATATTGTTGACTCAGTGTGGTAACCAAACTACTTTTGGTTATCAGTCCTACCAAACAGAACTTAGCGTCTACTACAGGAATTGTAGAATGATTTTCTTTTGTAACCAGTTTAATGGCATCCAAAATGGTTTGTTCTGGGTTTAGTGCGGCAAAGTCTGCGCTGATGAAACTTCGAATCGGCTGCGTTTTATCCTCAATACTTCTCAGATGATTTGCCTTTACAATACCCAGCAACTGACGGGAATCGGGTTCTATAATTAAAAGGCTGTCGACCTTATATTGACGCATTTTGTCCATACATTTGAGAATGGACATTTCTTTGGTAGCGGTGACAGGCCGTTCAATCATAATGTCTTCCACCTTGATATATTCAGGAGAAGACCAAATTCTGTTTTTACCCACAAAGTTTGCCACATAATCATCTGCGGGATTTTTCAGAATATTTTCCGGAGTATCATATTGCAGGACATTGCCGTCTCGCATGATACATATCAAATCAGCAACTTTGATTGCTTCGCTCATATCGTGCGTGACAAATACAATTGTTTTTTTCAGCTTGGATTGCAACTGTACCAATTCATCTTGTAAATCGGTGCGTGTAATGGGGTCAAGTGCCGAAAAAGGCTCATCCATTAAAATAATATCAGGATTGGTTGCAAATGCACGGGCTACGCCAACTCGCTGCTGTTGGCCGCCGCTTAATTCGGTTGGATATCGGTCTAAAAATTCATCACAATCCAGCCCGACCATGTGCATTAGTTTTTTTGTGTTTTCCTCTAACTCTGCGGGCTTGTATTTTTCAAGTTTTGGAATAATTTCAATGTTTTGCCGCACTGTCATATGGGGAAACAGGCCTGTTTGCTGTATTACATAACCAATTTTTCTTCGTAAAGCCACTTCATTCATCGTTTGGATGTTTTCGCCATCGATATAAATGGCTCCTGAAGTAGGTTTAATCAATCGGTTTATCATTTTCAGCAAAGTAGTTTTTCCACATCCGCTTTCTCCAATGATTGCCACAAACTGACCTTTTGGAATGGTTAAATTAATATCGCGAAGAATCTGTTTTGTTTTATAACTTTTCGCAATATGTTCAAATTGTAACATGCGTTCTCCTCCTAAAAAAAGAGTAACAACTTCATTATACAATAAAGTTGTTACTCTTTCAACACTCATTCTTCTTTTGGAGGATATAAAAACTCTGTTACCCGCTGTGTAGAATCGTCTTGAGGTAGGAAATATAATATATCATGCTCGCATAATTCAATATAAGGACCCGGAGAGCGCAGCAATTCATCCTGCTTTCGTACCGCAATTACGGTAGCTCCCGTATTTTGCCAAAATTGTATATCAGATAAATTTCGGTTTAAGTAGTGGCAATCCTTCGTGATATGAATTTCAAACGGCATAAACGGGTTCATAGACCGAAAATGTTCTGATGCTTGAATCAGTTCGGATAAATATTGATTCAGTGCCTCCATCTCTTGTTTTTGGTGGTCAACACTTTGGAATATTTTTTCTTTGATACTTTCAATGGTTTCACGCTTATTAAATTGTTTGATAAAGTTGGAGGCGTTTTGACGCGATTTAATGGTAACGCCGCTTCCTTTTTCGGACACGACAATATCTAAGTCACTTAAAACGCAGATAGCACGTCTTGCAGTTTCGGGAGAAACGCCATAATGGCCTGCGATATAAGAGCGCGTATAGATTTTGTCGCCCACTTTATATTCTTCATTTGCTATTCTGGTAGCAATTTCCACAGCAATTTGCTGGTAGCGCGGCATTGAAATTTTATTTTTAATTTGATATTCCATAACCATAGTCCTTTTTATTGTGATATCTTAAATTTTAATGGAAACTTAATACTGTGACCGTTAATCACTATACCATATTTATTTGAGTTACTCAATAAGTTTGCATATATAAAGTTGAATTTAATACAGTATGAAGCTAATCCTGTGTATCCCATATGGTCCATTGGTTTGTTGATATCTTGATTCTAAATTTGTACATGCCAACATATAGTTAAAACACAGTGAAAAATGGGGGGATGCAAAAGTGGATTGGCAAAATTTATCGAAGGAGGAATGTGTAAAAAAGCTGGAAACCAATCAAAACAAAGGATTATCCACGTCTCAAGTGAAAAAAAGACTGGAGCAATATGGTACAAATGAGTTAACGCATAAAAAGAAAAACGGATTTTTCAAAAAATTTATCAGTCAATTTTCTGACTTTATGGTAATTATTCTGTTAATTGCAGCTGCGGTGTCTTTTATTACATCTCTGATACGCCATGATATGGATTTTATTGATTCCATTATTATTTTAACCATAGTGGTTGTCAATGCATTAACCGGTGTAATACAGGAAAGCAGAGCAGAAAAAGCAATTGAAGCCCTAAAAAAATTGTCTTCTCCGCAAGCAACAGTGCTTAGAGATGGAAAAGAGATGAAAATAGATTCTTCCGGTTTGGTGCCGGGTGATATTGTGGTTCTTTCAACAGGAGATATGGTACCTGCCGATTTAAGAATTTTGGAATCTTACAGTCTCAAAGCAGAGGAATCTGCATTGACAGGAGAATCAGTGCCGGTTGAAAAAAGTCCAAACGGTATTTTTTCTGCAGCTACACCAATTGGGGACCGTACCAATATGCTGTTTTCCGGCAGCAGTGTCACCGCAGGCAGAGGAAAAGGTGTCGTTGTTGCGACTGCAATGAAAACAGAAGTAGGAAAAATAGCACATATGATTAATACGGAAGAAACGCCGCAAACACCGCTGCAAAATCATTTGGCAAAAACAAGCAAAATTTTAGGTATCGGTGCCCTTATCATTTGTGGTATTATCTTTATTTTAGGACTGTTCCAGCACATATCTCCATTGGAAATGTTTATGATTTCCATCAGTTTAGCTGTTGCAGCAATACCGGAGGGACTTCCTGTTATTGTGACCATTGTTTTGGCAATGGGCGTCAAACGAATGGCTACCAATCGTGCAATTATCAGACGATTGCCTGCGGTAGAAACACTGGGAGGTGCCAGTGTCATTTGCTCTGATAAGACGGGAACACTGACGCAGAATAAAATGACGGTAGTGGAAATGGCAGACAGCGAGCATGCGCTGGATATGAGAGGAACAGAGCCTGAGTTTATATTAAATTTGGCAGTGTTATGTAACAATTGTACGGTGTCTGCTGAACGAGTGAACGGAGACCCTACGGAAGCAGCTTTGGTGATTGCTTCCAAGAATAAGAAAAATGTGTTGGAACAGCAGTATCCTCGCATAAAGGAAATCCCGTTTTCGTCTGACAGAAAACGTATGACGACAATACATCGTCTGCATACGGGTGGATATCGCATTATTACAAAAGGCGCTCCCGATGTTCTGCTGAATTTGTGTACAGGGGTACATATCCAAAATAACAGCCACACGCTGACTGCTTCTGTAAAAAATCGTATTATGCATAGAAACAGCGATATGGCTTCCCGTTCTCTCCGTGTGCTGGGAGTTGCATATAAAGATGTAACAGAATTGCCAAGCGGAGAGAAAATGATAGAAAGCAACCTGACTTTTTGTGGTTTAATCGGCATGATTGACCCTCCGCGTCCCGAAGCAAAAGAAGCGGTTCGCATGTGCAAACAAGCGGGTATTCGTCCTGTCATGATTACGGGAGACCATGTGGCAACCGCAACTGCCATTGGCAGAGAGTTAGGGATTCTCGATGAAAACGGTATGGCTCTGACAGGAGCACAATTGGACCAAATGGAACAGCATCAGCTTGAAAAAGAAATTTACAAATATTGTGTTTACGCAAGGGTATCACCTGCCCATAAAGTACGTATTGTAAAAGCGTTTCAAGCCAGAGGAGAAGTTGTAGCTATGACGGGCGACGGAGTCAATGATGCTCCCGCTTTAAAAGCGGCAGATATTGGTTGCGCTATGGGACAGTCAGGAACAGATGTTGCAAAAGGAGCTTCGGATTTGATTTTAACCGATGACAACTTTTCAACCATTGTGTCTGCGGTCAGAGAAGGAAGAGGCATTTATGAAAATATACGCAAAACAATCCATTTTTTAATCTCGTGTAATATCGGCGAGATTATGACAATTTTGGTGGCATTTATTTTTGGAATGCCAAGTCCTTTGTTGGCAATTCAACTGTTGTGGGTGAATTTGGTCACAGATTCTTTACCCGCGCTTGCATTGGGTGTAGACCCGATTGATGATGATATTATGCAGCGCAAACCGTCACGCCAAAGCAAAAGCTTGTTTGGCAACGGAATGGGCTATAATATTGTGGTAGAAGGTTGTATGATAGGTGCGCTGTCCTTGCTGGCATTTACCATTGGCCGTGTATTTTTTGACGGAACAGGCACAGAACCGCTCATCGGAAGAACAATGGCCTTTGCGGTACTCAGTTTGTCTCAGGTTGCGCATGCATTTAACATGCGGTCAGAGCATTCTATCTTCCATATTGGTGTGTTTAAAAATCGTAAACTGGTGATTGCGGCGCTCGCATGTATTGCATTGCAAGCAAGCGTTATTTTGATTCCGCCCTTGTCTGCGGTATTTAAAACAGCACATTTAGGCATTCTACAGTGGGCAATTGTCATTGGATTGGCATTGGTGCCGATTGTTGTGGTAGAAATTGAAAAGCTTTTGTTCCGTATGATAAGAGCATTATTCCCGCCGAAAGAAAAATCTCATAAAAAAGTGAATAAGAAAGAAGCAAAACAACTCTGACGGACGGTTATGACAGAATGGTGACAGGGTGGGTGTTTGGGAATCCTCAGAGAAGTTACAAATCAAAAGCGCGTGTATGAACATGCGCTTTTTTGTCGTGAAAAATGGTTTGACTTTTGATAGTGTATATGATATATTACAACTGTATTAATCTTAATAGTACAGTTATTACAGATAGGAGGGAGTTTGTGTTTACATTAGACTATCAAAGCAGACTGCCAATTTATGAGCAGTTATATAAATCAATTATTAAAATGGCATCGCTCGGTGTAATGGAACCCAATGAAAAACTTCCTTCTGTGCGAGTATTGGGACAGCAGTTAGGCGTCAATCCCAATACAGTGCAAAAGGCGTATCAAATGTTGGAAAGAGATCAAATTATTTATTCCATACCAGGAAAAGGATCTTTTATTTCACCGGATTTATCCAGTGTAGACGTAAAAAAGTCAGAGGCATTGGAAAAGGTGGCTTTGGCGGTAAAAGAGGCCATCGACCACGGCGTAGAGAAACATGAGTTGCTGCAATACATAGAACAGCTGTTAAATATTGAAAGTGTAGGTGAAGAAACATGATACAGGTGGAACGTCTTACAAAGAAATTTCAAACCCATACTGCCTTAAACCAAATTTCTGTTTCTGTACAGCCCGGCTCGGTATTTGGTTTGGTAGGTTCTAACGGGGCGGGTAAATCTACTCTGCTGAGAACCATTGCAGGTATTTATAAACCGGACAGCGGTACGGTTGCCATTGACGGCACTCCTATTTTTGAACATCCCAGTGTGAAAAATGATATTTTCTTTATTTCGGATTTTCCTTATTTTATTCCGCAAAGCAACATGAAAGAGATGGCTAAATTTTATGCTTCCATGTACTCCAACTGGAGTCATGAGCGATATCGTGAACTGTGTCATTTATTTCCGATTGAAGAAAAAATGAAAATTTCCAGTATGTCCAAAGGAATGCAAAGACAGGTTGCCTTAATTTGTGCTCTGTCTACCCAGCCGAAAGTACTGCTAATGGACGAAATTTTTGATGGACTTGACCCGGTTATGCGTCAATTACTGAAAAAATTATTGGCACGAGAAGTGTCCGAACGCAATATTACGGTTATGATTGCTTCCCATAACTTGCGTGAATTGGAGGATGTATGTGACCATGTAGGACTGCTTCATCAAGGTGGTGTGGTATTTGAGCAAGAGCTGGACGGCCTGAAATTGAATCTGCATAAACTGCAAGCTGTATTTAAACCAATGATTTCAATGGATGTATTTTCCGATTTGGATATTCTAAAATTTGATATGAAAGGGTCATTGATAAATATGGTAATACGCGGTGACAAAGGTGTTATTTCCAGAAGAATAGAGGCATTAAAGCCTGTTTATTTTGAAATGCTTCCTTTAACATTGGAAGAAGTATTTATTAGCGAAATGGAGGTATCCGGTTATGACATTGACAAAATCATACCATAACAGCTTTCGGCAATGGTGGTCAGTATATACTTGGTCTTTAAAAAAGCAAAGTGGTATCGGTATTATTTATTTGATTTTGTTATGTCTGGCATTGCCTTTTCTGCTGGGGATTATATTGTTTAGTTCCATAAAGAACCAGCACATGCTTACAGGTGAAAATATTGCAAACGGGCTCCATATACTATTTACGTTTTTGGTAATACCCGGGACATTGTTGTTTGTTTTTATTACTGCTGTTTTATTGTTTCGATTCATGCATAACAAACGCAGTACGGATTTCTATCATGCCTTGCCGGTTTCTCGTACTGCAATGTTCTTTGGACGATTTTTAGCCGGATTTACTGTTTTAGCCGTTCCAATGGTCATTTGTTGCTGTATTACGGCAATCGTACTGGTTTGTGTGCAAGGGACAACAAATATATTAGGTATGCCATACGGTACATTATTTTTGTATCTGCTTTATTTATTGATTATCATTTTAATTACCTATGCGTTCACCGTATTTATTGCAGTATGCAGCGGGACTACGTTTAATGCCATTATTTCAGCTGTTGCAATTGGAATTGCATATCCCATCTTTATGTATCTGCTTATTATTATGGTAAATTCATTGCTTCCGGGTTTTACGTTGGAAGGGTTTACTACTATTTTAACAGCTGGCTCGCCGTATATGGCGTCATTTGTTCCTGTGTTTTTTATAGCTTATACCAGCCAAGGAATGACCATGAGTGCGGATATGATTGCCTTTTTTGTTTGGTGGGCATGTATTACCGTTATCATGATTGTTGCATCGTGGCTATTGTATCGTGCCAGAAAAAGTGAAAATGCAGAGGGACGAAAAGCATATCCGGTACCGCAAATCATCATTCGTACTGTAGTATCGGGTGCAGTAGGTATTGGATTGGGATATATTTTGTTTGCAACATTGGGCGGTACGGTTGCCTTCTTTGCAGGAGTAGTCATAGGCGCTGTAATTGCCCATATCATTATTGAAGTATTGTATGCCAGAGGTTTTCGTACTTTGCTGAAATCACTGCCATACTTAGCAGGATTTTTAGTACTGTTTGGTATTTACTATGCTATATTGGCTACAGGGTGTTTTGGATATGATACAAAAGTACCGCTTGCCAATCAGGTAGAAAGTATAGATTTGGACTTGGATAATACCCCAGCAAATGAAATTCTGGATGTAAATGGAAAAACCATTGGTACGGTCACACCTGTTCACTTGCAAGACAGAACTTCCATTGAAGCGGTAATCAGTTGGCACCAGGCTACTGTAGACGAGAATCGGGAGAAGCATTATCCTTATCAGATGTCTGACCATATATTTTCAGGAAAAGTGATATATCATCTAAAGGACGGCAGCACATTAACCAGAACAGTGGAATATTTCCGAGATTCAAATGCCACAGAAACCAACAGTACACCTTCCAAACGAAAAGAGCAGAAAGGGTTGTTGGAAAACCAAGAGGAATACATTAAAAAATCGAATTTAATTTTTTATGTAGAACCTCAAGCTTTGAATACAATAACGGTTGTAAAAGGAAATGTCGATTCCGGAACATACATTACAGAGGAAGGACAAAAAGAAATTTTGCTCCAAATGTTACAACAAGACATTATGAGAGCAGAAATGAATCAATCTCATTCTGACAGTAACGAATCTTCTTTACAAGAGGGTGCCGATACTGAAATTGATGAAAATGCGATTTTGTTGACAATAGATACAAAGTCATTTGTGCCATCTCAAAACAGTATCGTACGCCAATTAATTGGTACTTATAACGGACAAATTAGACTTTCACAAACAAGTTTCCCATATGTGATTGATGAATCGGAATTTCCAAATACGTATCAATATTTGTTGGATAACGGTTTTCTGGCATAAATTTTTTTTAAATGCATTCTATGTTAATAGGATGCATTTTTTTATTTTTTATAAATTCAGTTTTGTTATTTTTAAAAAAGAATCGAATAATTCCGAATGTGTATGTCAATGATATGGATAATAAAAGAAACATACATAAAGGAACACTTTGTGTAACGGAGGAATCATAGATGGCAAAAAAAATACTACCTTATATGGCAAGTTTTCTTGCAATCTTTTTTATCATTCCGTTTCTGTCGATTCAGGTTGCAGGGGAAGAAGTAACGTTTGAAACAAATTCAAAAGCGCTGTATATGGTAGATTTAAACACACAGGAAGTGGTATATCAAAAAAATGCAGTACAGCAGTTGGAGCCTGCTTCTTGTACCAAAATTATGACGTATATTGTTGCTGTGGAATCCATATCTGATTTGGTAAACACAAAGATAACGGCCGGCAGTTATGTATCAGCCATGCTTCAGGGAACAGACAGTTCGTTGTCCGGAATTCGGCAAGGAGAACAATTAACTGCATTGCAGTTGCTAAACTGTATGATGATACCTTCCGGTAACGATGCGGCACTTGTTTTGGCGGAATATATCGGCAATGGAGATATCAATAAATTTGTGGATAAAATGAATGAGAAGGCTGCGGAATTGGGATGCACCAATACACATTTTTCCAATCCTCACGGTTTGCACGATGATAATCATTACACAACAGCCGAGGATCTTTATAAAATAACACAGTACGCAATGAGTCTGCCTTATTTTATGGATATTGTGACACAAACAGAATATACATTGCCTCCGACGAATTTATATACGGGAGAACGCACCATTTATACAACCAATAAAATGATGGATAAGAATGAGCCTGTTTATTACGAACCGTATATTGAAGGAATAAAAACAGGGTCACATGATGAAGCAGGTTATTGTTTGGTTACCACTGCTCAGAAAAATGGACAGAGATACATGATTGTTGCCCTGGGTGCACCGATTGGTGATGTGCATGGAGAAATGTTGGACACAAAAAATTTGTATGACTGGGCATTTCAAGGTTTTCAGGAGAGCAGCCCTGTATTGGCACACAATGTATATCCGGAGATAAAACGAGGGCAGTTATGGGATAAAATGAATACAGTTATCTCATCTCCATGGTTTGTAGCCATATGCAGTATGGTTATTGTAATCGTGGTATTATTATTGTCAGATTATGCACAAAAATATAGGCACAAGAAAAAGAACGGAAAATAAGAGAAAACGAAGGAGGAATCGAGTTGCTCAAACATTTCAAACGGTTGATGCACCCTGTAAGAGTAGAACGTCCTAACGTACAATATGCTGTTCTGCTTCAGGAGCAACTGGGAGGAGCAAACGGTGAATTAAAGGCAGCTATGCAATATATGGCCCAAAGCTTCTATGTAAAAGAACAAGAAATCAAAGATATGCTTATGGAAATTGCTGCCGAGGAATTCAATCATATGGAGATGGTAGGCGTAACCATACAAATGCTGAAAGGTGAAAATACTGCTGATAAGCATTCCAATTTTTTGGTACAGTCTCCTTTTTGTTTTGTAAATATGGACGGTGTTCCGTTTTGTGCGGATTATATTACCATTACGGGTGATGTTGCAACAGATTTACTATCCAATATTGCATCGGAGCAGCGTTCCAAAGCGATATATGAATCTTTATATCATCAAATTGAGGATAAGTATGTGCGTAAAACGATAGAGTATTTGATGCATAGAGAAAAATCTCATAAACTTTCTTTTTTAGCTGCATTAAAGCAGTATACACATGAAGAAAGTGGTCTGGAATTTGGTGCTACCGCAGATGATAAATTGTATTTCCAATTTCGTTCTATGTCAAAAGAAAAAACAGTTGAAAGTAATATGACTCCGCCACCGGGATTTTATCATCCGGATGAACATCACTCATAGATATTTAAAGATAGTATGTGAAAGTTATCTACGAAACAAATAATAGGAATATACCGATTATGTAATGTATAGCTATATTTTGTATCTGTTTTTCACACAAAGGCCCGTATTAAGTTTAAAATGAATACAAAACATATTCGGGAGGAAGGGTTCATGAAAATTAAAAGTTATTCTATCAGAATTGAACAAGACCTTTTACACAAACTACATTATATGGCTGCATATGATGGAAGATCAGCAAATAGTCAAGTTTTGTATTATATTAAACAAGCGGTAGCAACATTTGAAAAGAAGAACGGTCCGATTGAAATAACAGAAAACAAATAGGTTATATGTATAACACGAAAAAAGCGATTGAATCGTTCAATCGCTTTTCTTTATTTGCTGCTGTTCTTTTGTAACAATTCTGCTTTAATATTCCACAGCTCTTGAGATAAATCCACATAATATTTATGTGGATGGTCAAACCGCAGGACTTCAGGCCAAAGGGTATTCACTTGTTCCTTACAGTATGCCTGAATCTCTTGTAATGATTTTGGTGTAGTCATATTCTTTCCGTGTTTAAATATTTGCTGACGCAATGGTACTGCACGAAATGATTCCACTGTTTTCCGTTTCCAAGTATTCACGGGGTCAAAAATAGTGTACGGTTTGGAATCATCAATCACTTCGTCGAACAGAGTAACAACGTCTGCAATGGCTTTTCCGCTGGTCTTGTCATATAACCGCCATAAATTTTTGAAGCACGGTGTTGTAATTTTTGCAGTATTTTCGCTGATTTTTATTTTAGGAATAATATTACCATGTTCATCTTCAATACCTGCCAATTTATAAACACCGCCGAATACAGGTTCCGATGATGAGGTAATCATTCTTTCTCCCACACCAAAGCTGTCTACACAGGCTCCCTCCATGAGAATATCCCTGATGGTAAATTCATCAAGAGAGTTGGAAGCACAGATGCTACAGTCTTCATATCCGGCATCGTCCAGCATTTTACGCGCATGGCGAGTTAAATAGGTAATATCTCCGCTGTCTATGCGAATGCCCGCAGGGCGGTATCCTCTGGGAAGCAGTTCTTCGTTAAATACTCGAATGGCGTTTGGTATACCGGACTTGAGTACATTATACGTATCTACCAGCAAAGTACACTGCGAAGGATAAGCTCTGGCGTACGCACGGAATGCTTCCAATTCACTATCAAACAACTGCACCCAGCTATGTGCCATCGTTCCCATTGGAGGAATGTCAAATTTTCTTGCACAAAGTGTACTTGCTGTACCGCAGCAGCCACCGATATAAGCTGCGCGTGCACCGTAAATGGCACCGTCAAATCCTTGTGCACGTCTGGCGCCAAACTCCATAACCGGTCTGCCTTGTGCTGCACGTACAATACGGTTTGCTTTGGTTGCAATCAGACTTTGATGATTAATGGTCAGCAGTATCATCGTTTCAATGAACTGTGCTTCAATTGCAGGTCCGCGGACCGTTACAATTGGTTCCATAGGGAAAATAGGTGTGCCTTCCGGTACTGCCCATACATCGCATGAAAATTCAAATGTACGTAAATAATCTAAAAAATCAACAGAAAATAATTGTGTAGATGCTAAATATGCAATGTCTTCTTCACTAAAGTGCAAATGATCAAAATATTCTATGAGTTGTTGCACACCGGCCATAATTGCAAAGCCGCCGTCATTTGGTACATGACGAAAAAACATATCAAAATAAGCAATTCGGTCACGATATCCGTTTGTAAAATAACCGTTTGCCATTGTAATTTCATAAAAATCCATTAACATGGTTAAGTTTGTTCTTAAACCGCTGTAATTATCCATAGTCTATCATCTCCAATAGTAGTATAGGAAATTTACGCTCTATTACGCCTATTATATCAAATATAAATGTTCAGCATATTATATCAAGAAAGAGACAAAATAACAAATGTTATTTTTGAACAATAGATTTGTAGTATTTTGTTTTTTATTGCAGAAAAACAAAAAATAGAGTATAATACAATTATAATTGGTGAAAGTTGTTCATTTTAAACGTGCAGGACACTGACGTTTATTTTTATGCTTGTATTAAGATACTTTAGTTTTGCAGCTGATATGGGAGATGAATTTATGAGATTACGCAAGCAGGCCCTAGGCGACCGCAATTTAATTGGAGCCCGTGTTGAGTTGGCAAGAAAAAACCAAGGTATGAAACAAAAAGACTTGCTGGCGCAACTGCAGGTAAACGGGGTAGATATGAACGCCTCAGGCTTATCTAAATTAGAAGGGCAAATTCGTTTTGTAACAGATTTTGAATTAGTAGCATTGGCCGATATATTGGATGTTTCAGTTGATTGGCTGCTGGGACGTACACAACAAGAGTAAGTAAAAAGCTCCGTTTGATATTTCATACGGAGCTTTTTCATTGCAAACCAAAAACCGCAGGCACATTTGTGCACTGCGGCTTTTAGCAGAAAAATGAATGTATGTAATGTATCTCGTAAGCTAATTAAAAAGAAGAGAACCTTTTACCAAATTCTTGGCAAGAAGCAAGACCGTCTGCATCAGGTGTTAAATTAATTGTAAGACCTGTTTCAAACAATTGCGCACCATTATTTTTTACGCGGTCACACCAGTTCTCCATCCACTCTCCGGTTCCCCAGTCATAGGAACCAAACAAAGCAATTTTTTTGCCTTGCAGTGAGGCTTCCACTTGTTCAAAGAAAGGCTCAAATTCGCTTTCTTCCAATACCTCGTCACCCATAGAAGGACAGCCAAAAGCAATTTTAGAATAAGTATTTACTTGGTCAGGAGAACATTGATCTACTGACATCACAGCTGCGGTACCTCCCGCTGCTGAAATACCTTCTGCAATTGCGTTCGCCATACTTTCTGTATTACCTGTTCCACTCCAATAAATAATTGCAATATTTTCCATGAGTTACACGCTCCTGTTTTGAATAATCGAATTTGTACATAAACAATGCAATAAATTCCCATCTGTATCTTTTAATGCCTGGGACAATTGCTGTTTGCAACTTTTATATTGTGCAAACAAACGGCGACTGTAGGTTTCGTCTCCGTATACTTTCCAACAACCGCTGTATTTGTAATTACAGCCGTTGTTTGTAATGAAGCCCACAACATCTTCCAGAGGATAACCCAGAAAAATGCCAATTTCGTGTGGGAAACCTTTTGTGGATTGAATGCGCTGTGCTAAATAGAACAGAATTTCATCAAAATATAGTTCAACATTATTTTTGCGATATACGGGATAACCGTAAGATAATAAAAATGCACGTTTTTGCGGTTCACATAATGTTTTAACCAATTCTGATTTTCGATAAACCAGCAGAAGCTGTTTACAATTACATTGGCACACAGGATGAAAATAAATATCTTGTTGATTTAAGTGTGCATTATAATTTTGAACCATTTGTTTAAATGTTTCAAAACGTGGTAATGAAACTAAATTTGCCGGTTTTACCCCCATTAGTGTAGGCGCTGTGTGAGAGGCCAGAAGGGTGTCTAATTTTTGCTGTATCATTATGATGAAACAAACCTCCAAACCTTTCTTTACCTATCGTAATGATAGGGGTTAGTTAACGCTAACTTGATTACAAAAAATAAAAGTTGTTATTTTATTTTTTGGTTAGCGTTTGCTAACTTCCTATATACTATCATAATGAATTTGTATTGTCAATACAAAAAATAAAAAATTTTCACCCAACATGTTTAAAATTGGTTGGGTGAAAATTTTTAACTGTCTACATTTTCTTTAATACGTTCAAATGTTTCTTGACTGATAATGTGTTCTATACGGCAAGCGTCTTGTGCGGCAAGTTCCTCAGGGATATCCAATATTTTTTGCAGGAATTTTGTAATATATAAGTGGCGTTCATAAACTTCATTGGCTTTTTTGCTTCCTTTTTCCGTTAAAACAATATTTCCGCTGCTTTCCACCACAATATAACCATCATTTTTCAAAATGCTCATAGCCCGGCTAACACTTGGTTTTGTAAAGCCTAATTCGTTGGCAATATCAATCGAACGTACATAGCCTTGTTTCTGGTGCAACATCAGTATGGTTTCCAAATAGTTTTCGCCAGATTCATACATGGTGTTTTTACCTCCTAGTCAGTTATAGAACATATCGATTCTTACTCTATACTGTACCATGAATTTAAACAAAATTCAAGCGTTATCGCTAGGAGTATATATAATAGTTTTAACAAGAAATTTCTTTATTTATGTTATGTTAAATTCTTTATGTTTATAAGTGAGAATATCATGATATGAAATTTAATTCTGAGGGAAAGACTATATTTTATATGATATTGGAATCATTTTTTTCATATATTATATTGTTTCATAGCTTCTTTTGTGATTCCCCACGGAAATAGGAAGAAACTAGACAAAAATATTGTTGAGTAATGTCCTTGACAAAAATGTTAGCAAGTGCTAACTTAATAAGGAGGTAGTAAAAAAGCGGAATTGTTATAATTGAGTTGTAATTTTTCTTATATTGTCGAAAAGAGGGAATAAATATGATACCATTGACATTTGCAGATGTGGGAAAAGAGCATATTATCCGCAAAGTAGGCGGAAATTCCGAAGTACGGACTCATCTTGAAAATCTTGGATTTGTTCCGGGTGCAACAGTTACCGTTATTACAACCAATGGAGGAAATTTAATTGTAAATGTAAAACAATCCAGGGTTGCAATCAGTAAGGAAATGGCTGCCAAAATTATGATTTAATCTGTCTGGCAGCAGAGAGGGAGGACAAAATTGAAAACATTAAAAGAAGTGAAGGTAGGAGAAACCGCTACTGTTGTCAAGCTTCATGGGGAAGGTGCAACAAAGCGTAGAATTATGGATATGGGATTGACCAAAGGAACAGAGGTCTATATTCGTAAAGTAGCTCCTCTTGGAGATCCTGTAGAAATTACCATCAGAGGATATGAGCTATCCATTCGTAAAGCAGATGCGGAGTTGATTGAGGTGGAGTAAAAGGGTTGGACTTAGCTTGAAAGGAAGAAGAAGCAATGCAAATAAAAATTGCTCTGGCGGGTAATCCAAACTGTGGTAAAACCACGTTGTTCAATGCGTTAACCGGCGCAAACCAATTTGTTGGTAACTGGCCAGGGGTTACAGTAGAAAAGAAGGAAGGAAAATTAAAAAAACATAGTGATGTTATTATTATGGACCTTCCCGGAATTTACTCTCTTTCGCCATATACGTTGGAAGAAGTTGTTGCAAGAAATTATTTGATTCAGGAGCGTCCCGATGTGATTTTGAATATCATTGACGGTACCAACTTAGAGCGTAACTTATATTTAACCACACAGCTGACAGAACTGGGAATACCCGTGGTCGTTGCCATTAACATGATGGATGTTGTGAAAAAGAATGGCGATAAAATTAATGTTGAAGAGCTTTCAAAACAACTTGGCTGTAAAGTGGTGGAGATATCCGCATTAAAAGGAACAGGTATTACAGAGGTGGCACAAGCGGCAGTTCAGGCTGCAAAAGATACAAAAACAGTACCGCAGCATTGTTTCAGCGGTGTTGTAGAGCATGCGCTGGCACACATTAAGGAGGCTGCCGTACATAATATGCCTTTGGAACAGCAGCGTTGGTATGCAATTAAGATTTTTGAACGTGACGAAAAAGTATTGGAGCAATTAAAACTTGATAAGACTGTTCTGGAACATATTGAGAAAGATATAAAAGCAGCCGAAGAAGAGCTGGATGATGATGCAGAGAGTATTATTACAAATGAACGGTATGTTTATATTGCATCTATCATTAAAAGCTGTTATAAAAAACACAGCAAAGGTCTAACTGTTTCCGATAAAATTGACAAAGTTGTGACCAACCGTTGGTTGGCTTTGCCTATATTTGTTCTTGTTATGTTTGTCGTTTATTTTGTGTCAGTTACTACGGTAGGTACTTGGGCCACCGACTGGGCCAATGATGGCGTATTCGGAGACGGCTGGCATTTGCTGGGTATTGGAGACAGTTCTTATGCAGCTGATGCCGACCAATTCGGAGAGGCGTCACAGGTAGTAAACGGCTTTATCGATTATGCGGGTGAACAAGGAATAGATACTGACGCGGTAACAGCTGCATTGGATACCGAATCGGAGGACTTTGATCCTGCTGTTGCTAAAACAGAATTGGCGGAATTTGCTTCCCAATTCTCTCCAACAGATGAAGCTTCTTATACGGTGACAGATGAAGAAACATTAGCAACAGAAGATGTGACTTCATCGGGAGAAGATTTGACTGCTGCTTTGGGCGTATACGAACAATATAATTATACAGAGCCGGATCCTGCTAATTATGGCGTTTGGGTGCCGGGAATTCCTGTATTGGTTGAAAATGGGCTGAATGCTATCAACTGTGTGGACTGGCTGCAAGGATTGATTCTAAACGGTATTATTGCCGGTCTGGGTGCAGTGTTAGGCTTTGTGCCGCAAATTCTTGTATTGTTTATTTTCCTTGCCATTTTAGAATCTTGCGGTTATATGGCTCGTATTGCCTTTGTTATGGACCGTATCTTCCGTAAATTTGGATTGTCAGGTAAATCTTTTATTCCAATTTTAATTGGCACAGGTTGTGGTGTACCGGGCATTATGGCTTCTCGTACCATTGAAAATGAACGCGACCGACGTATGACTATTATGACAACAACCTTTATTCCATGTGGTGCCAAACTGCCATTTATTGCTATGATTGCAGGTGCCATTTTCGGCGGTGCATGGTGGGTTGCACCCAGCGCTTACTTTATTGGAATTGCGGCAATTATCATTTCAGGTATTATGTTAAAGAAAACAAAACCGTTTGCGGGAGATCCTGCACCGTTTGTTATGGAGTTACCTGCTTACCACTTGCCAACAGTAGGAAATGTATTGCGCAGTATGTGGGAACGTGGCTGGTCCTTTATAAAAAAAGCAGGCACAATTATTTTGCTTTCCACAATCCTAATTTGGTTTGTTACATATTTTGGATTTATAGACGGCACCTTTACTATGCTTTCTGAAGATCAAATAGACAACAGCATTCTTGCAATCGTTGGAAACGGCATTTCATGGTTGTTTGCTCCTCTTGGTTGGGGAAATTGGCAGGCAGCGGTTGCTTCTATTACCGGTCTTGTAGCAAAAGAAAATATTGTTGGTACATTGGGTATTTTATATGGCGGTTCAGGCTCTGTTTATGCAAATATCGCAGCTTCCTTCACTGCCATTAGCGGATTTAGCTTTATGGTATTCAACCTTTTGTGTGCTCCTTGTTTTGCAGCAATGGGTGCAATCAAGAGAGAGATGCACAATGCGAAATGGACCGCTTTTGCAATTGCTTATCAATGTGTGTTTGCCTATGCAATTGCTTTGGTGGTTTTCCAACTTGGAAGCTTATTTACAGGTAACGGAAATATTATCGGCTCCATTGTTGCATTTTTGATTGTAGCGTTGATACTGTTTATGCTGTTCCGTCCGTATAAAAAAAGTAATATATTGAAAAAGAAAGTAAAAGTATAAACTGTCTGAGGAGGAATTACGATGCTGGACTTTTTTGTAAACAATTGGGGCACCCTTTTGGCCGGAGTTATTGTTTTAGCGGTCGTAATTCTGGTTATTGTAAAATTAATCAGAGATAAGAAAAAGGGAAAAAAAGCCTGCGGTTGTGATTGTGGGCATTGTGCTGCTTCGGCAGGATGTCACCATGAAACGGCAAGACATCAGGAGCCCAATCAAAAATAAAAACGGTGTTCATACTCGAAATTTCACACTATTGATTGTTTTTTAGGAAAAAATAGTTAATAAAATTCACAATTACTGGATAAAAGCTGATATGGGAGTAAAATACTCTTGTGTCAGCTTTTTTATTTTAGTGGATGTACGTAGTGCAGTTTAATTTATTACGAAGGAATGATATAATCGATACGAAAAGGATACAAAATGTATGGTACCTTTCAGTATTGTGTGAAAAATCGAGGAGGGCCTTATGTCAAGAATAGACGGTGACAGGAAAAATATATGTGGAGAAAATATAAAAAGATATAGAGAAAAGAAAGGCTTGTCTTTAGAGCAATGCTGTGTAGAATTAGAAAAGGAAGGCTTATTGTTGAGTGCAAAAGAACTGGACCAAATTGAACAAGAACAAAAGGTAGTATTAGACCAAGAAATTATTTGTTTTTGTAAAGCGTTATCTATTACAGTAGAACAATTATTTGAGGACATATCCCTATAATAAGAAGATGAGACAAATAGAACATAAAAAGACGAATCGTACCGTTTACGATTCGTCTTTTTATCAAATTAATGAAAGCCTTGACCGCCAAATACAGAAAAGAGACGTTTAACTTGTCCTTTTAATCCTCGGTGCTCAGGTTGTTCCAATTTAGGGTCATGGGAAAGTACGTGTCTGGCTGCAGATTGTGCTTCTTTTAATACTTCCATGTCTTCTGCCATGTTGGCAATTTTTAAATCTGGCAAACCATGCTGCTTCTCCCCGAAAAAGTCTCCCGGACCTCGTAAACGTAAATCTTCGTCTGCGATACGAAATCCATCTGATGTACTGCACAGAATTTTTAAACGTGCAACCGCTTCCTCGTTTTGTGCATCAGAAACCAAAATACAGGTGGATTTCATGGTTCCTCGTCCTACACGTCCTCGCAGCTGATGTAATTGTGAAAGTCCGTATCTCTCTGCATTTTCAATTAGTATAATAACCGCATTTGGGACATCAACACCAACTTCCACAACAGTGGTAGAGACAAGGACATCAATTTTTCCATTTGCAAATGCAGTCATGACAGTATCCTTTTCCTTTGGCTTCATTTTGCCATGTAAAATACCAATCACTTTGTCCGGAAACGTTTCCGTTTGTAAAGCGTTTGCATACTGTACTACACTGGCCATATCATTGGTACTTTCTTCCACCAAAGGACAGATAATGTATGCCTGCTGTCCAGCATCCAAATGGGTACGGATATATTGCAAAGCTCTTGCACGTTTCCGGCTGCTAATCGCATACGTTTCTATGGTTTGGCGTCCGGGAGGAAGTTCGTCCAAAACAGATATGTCCAAATCTCCATAGATGATCAATGCCAATGTTCTTGGAATGGGAGTAGCAGACATGACCAGCATATGAGGATGATTGCCTTTTTCAGCTAACAAACTCCTTTGAGCAACACCAAAACGATGTTGTTCATCTGTAATGACAAGCCCAAGATTTTTAAATGCTACAGTTTCGCTGATAAGTGCATGGGTGCCTATTACCATTTGTATGGAACCATCTTGAAGCTGTTCAATCAGTTTTCTTTTTTTTGCAGGTGTTACAGAGCCGGTTAACAGACCAACAGAGATACCTGTGTTCTTTAAAATATTAGAAATAGATGCATAATGCTGTTGTGCTAAAATTTCAGTGGGAGCCATTAATGCTGCCTGCACACCATTTTTGATGACAGAATAACATAAAGCAGCAGCAACAGCCGTTTTACCGGAGCCTACATCGCCTTGCACCAATCGACTCATGGGACTTCGATTTTTAAGGTCTGTCATATCTGCCATTGCCTCTGAAATGGCACGTTTTTGTGCGCCGGTAGGGGTAAAGGGAAGCAGTCGAAAGAACTCGTTGGTGTAATCGATAAAAGGCGGCAGGGAAGTTTCTTGCTTTTTACGATATTTTAATTCAAGAAGCCCCAGTTGCAATGTAAACAGTTCTTCAAATACCAGCCTTTTTTTTGCAATTTTCATAGATTCCATAGAATCAGGAAAATGAATTTGCTCTAAGGCGTATCTCAACTCACAAAGATGATATTGCATACGAATGTCATAAGGAATAGGATCTTTGACTTGTTCAGGCAATAATGTCAAAGCATGCTTTACAGCGTTGCTAATCATTCGAGTAGATAAGCCTTCTGTTTGACGGTAAATAGGGCACACTGAAGGGGCGGAAGAAACAGGGTAAAATTCAGGTACGCTCATTTCTTTTCTCAGCAAGGTGCCGGATACTTTGCCATAAAAAATATATTCTTTTCCTTCTGTCAAGGTATTGACAATGTAAGGATTATTAAAAAAAGTGAGCTGTAAATCACGTATGCCGTCTGTTACGGATGTTTTATATAAAGTCATACCTTTGCGAATACGTGTTTCTATAGGTTTATACAAAACAACGGCGCGTATGGCACAGGGGACTCCGAAAGGCGCTTGTTCAATGGTAAGCGGTTGACTCCAGTCCTCATATGTGCGGGGATAAAAGCGCAATAAAGCGCCAACGCTAAACACGCCAAGCTTGTGGAATAGCTTGGCGCGCTTTTCGCCGACGCCTGTTAATGTTTGTATTTCTTGTTCAAATAATGAAGCCATATTTATTCAATCGAGAGAATGAAGTAATAAATAGGTTGACCGCCATTTACCAGAGTTACTTCAATCTCATTTCCTACTTTGGATTTAATGCGCTGAAAAGCGTCTTCTGCTTCCGCTTCAGACACATTGTCGCCGTAAATAATGGTAATAAAGGAAGTTCCTTTTTTGGCCATGGAGCGTGCCAAACGAGTAGCAGCATGCACAGGATCTTTGTCAATGATTTCGAGTTTACCGTTTTCCAGCCCTAAAATGTCGCCTTCCTTCATTTTATGACCGCCAAATTCAGAGTCACGGGCTGCAAATGTGATAAGTCCGGTATCAACAGCATTTGCAGCATTCATCATAACATTCGCACTGATTTCAGGAGTGCTTTCTCCTTCGTATGCGAGCATAGCAGATAATCCTTGAGGAATGGTACGAGTAGGCAGTACAATGACTTTTCTGTCCGTAACCAAAGGAATGGTTTGTTCTGCGGCCAAAATAATGTTTTTATTGTTAGGCAGTACATAAACTGTTTTAGCAGGAGTGGCAAGTACGGCTTCCACGATGTCTTCTGTACTTGGATTCATCGTTTGACCTCCGCTGACAACGTGAGCGCAGCCAAGGTCGCTGAACAGGGTTTTTAATCCGTCGCCTGCCGCAACAGCTACAAAACCAATTTCTTCTGTCGGCTCTACCGGTTCTAATGTTTGAGGTTTTGCTGTTTGTGCAGCTTTTGCTTTTACTGCTTCTTCCGCAGCAATGCGATGCTGTTCTTTCATATTTTCTATTTTAATGGTAAGCAATTGTCCGTAAGTGAGTGCTTCTTGTAAAGCGTGGCCGGGATTTTCTGTATGCACGTGGACTTTAATAATCTCATCGTCATCTACTACTACCACACAGTCTCCAATGCTTTCTAAATAAGCGCGCAATTCAAATGGTGGTTTTGTGCAAGTTTCTTCTCTGCCAATGATAAATTCCGTACAGTACGTGAAAGTAATGTCTTGGTCAAACTCTGCCGCAGCATTACGGAAGAAATCGTCCTCATACGGATGTTCACTTTTCACGGGCATTTCATCGGCAATTAAAACATTATCTTTGAAAACGGACAGTATACCATCTAAAATTAAGCATAACCCTTTTCCGCCAGCATCCACAACACCTGCTTTTTTCAAAACAGGGAGCAACTCGGGTGTTGTTTCCAACGCTTCTGCGGCACCTTTACAAATGGCAGACCATACATATACAGCATCATCTTCGATGGCAGCGGCGGCCTTTCCTTTTTCGCAAGCAACACGAGATACAGTTAAAATGGTTCCCTCAGTCGGCTTCATAACGGCTTTATAGGCATCTTCCACACCGAGACTCAATGCGTTTGCAAGGTCTATGCCCGAAATGGATTCTTTTCCTTCAATTCCTTTTGAAAAACCACGGAACAAAAGGGAAAGGATAACACCGGAATTGCCGCGTGCGCCTCTTAATAAAGCGGATGCTGCGATTTTTGCAATTTCGCCTGCATGTGTACTTTCAGTTTTAATTAATTCATTTGCGGCAGCAGACATGGTCATAGACATATTGGTGCCTGTGTCGCCATCCGGAACAGGGAAAATATTTAAATCATTTACCATATTTTTATGCTTAGAAATATTATTTGCACCTGAAATAAATGCATTTTTCAGGGTTAGTCCGTTTATCATTCTGTGCACTCCCTTAATGTAGATTGTATAGCCCGCATTTTAATTGAAATTAAGTCTGCACCTGTGTATAGGTACAGTTTATATTACAAATTGTATAATCATAATTATTATAACATAAAAGAAATTGCTATGCAATTTCTAACAGACAGAACGTTAAAACGTTCACATAACAGCCAAAATTTTTAATTTTGTTGCTGTTTTGAGGTTGTTATAACATAAAAGAAATTGCTATGCAATTTCTAACAGATAAAGGTTACAACGTTCTTGCCAACAATCAAAATCTAAGATTTCGGACTTGTTGCAAGGCTGTTATAGCATAGAAAAAATTGCAAAGCATTTTAACTATAAAATGCTAAAACGTTCTCATAACAACCAAAATTTTAATTTTGCTGTTATGAGAAACATAGTATATGGTTCCATCTAGATTATTTTTGAAAAACATATAACTTGATTATCTATTCTGTTTGCGTAATACGAATACGCTCTATGGAGATTGTTTTTCCTGTTTTTTCATCTATTTCAAATACAGTACCGTCCAAATGACAGGGACCGCTGGCTAAGTCAAACCGTACAGGCATTTTGCTTTTGAGTTTTTTGATAATCAATTCCGGTTTTACTCCCAAAACAGAATGACAGGGACCTGTCATTCCAAGATCGGTAATAAAACCTGTTCCTTGTGGAAGTATATGCTCATCTGATGTTTGAACATGTGTGTGTGTGCCAAAAATTGCAGATACGCAGCCGTCATATGCATAGGCAAACCCACCTTTTTCTCCGGTAGCTTCAGCATGAAAATCAACTAAAATAATTTTGGGAAGCGAATTTTCTTCTAAAATACGATCCATAACCGAAAAAGGACAATCCAGCGCTTCTAAATATACAACGCCCATTAAATTTACAACCGCTACTTGATAGCGTCCCTTGTCAACAATACAAATTCCTTTGCCGGGTGCTCCTTTTGGATAATTGGCGGGACGCAACAAACAGTCTTCACTATCGAATAACTCATAGCTTTCTTTGCGGCGAAATGTGTGATTTCCCGTTGTAATCACATCAACACCACTTGCAAACAGGTGTTCCGCAGAAACAGGAGTAATACCATTTCCATCTGCTGAATTTTCTCCATTGGCGATTACCAAATCAATATTTTTTTCTTTTTTTAAAGTTGGCAGTTGTGTCCTTAAAAATTTGCAGCCAATACTTCCGACAACATCGCCAATTGCAAGTACTTTCATGGCAGACCTCCGCTTAGTTTGAATCGTACATTTTATTATAACATAAAAGAAATTGCTGTGCAATTTCTAGCCAATAAAGGTTACAACGTTCTTGTCAACAATCAAAATCTAAGATTTTGAACTTGTTGCAAGGTTGTTATAACATAAAAGAAATTGCTGTGCAATTTCTAACAAATAGAACGTTACAACGTTCTCATAACAGTCAAATGTTAATTTTGGCCTGATTATGAGAGTGTTATACTATAATATCATGTAGAAATAATTGTAATTAGTTGATATTTGTAAAAAGTTTATGAAAAAATAAAAGCAGATATGTACTGATACATATCTGCTTTCAATTTATTTTGCGTATTCAATTGCACGGCTCTCACGAACCATGTTTACCTTAATTTGACCGGGATATTCCAAATCGCTTTCAATTTTTCTGCAAATATCTCTTGCAAGTAAAACCATTTGATCATCGTCCACGACTTCCGGTTTTACCATAATGCGTACTTCTCTGCCGGCTTGAATTGCAAAGCAACGTTCTACACCCTCAAAGGATGAAGCCACTTCTTCCAATTTTTCAAGACGTTTGATATAACTTTCCAGGTTTTCACGGCGTGCGCCGGGTCTTGCTGCGGAAATGGCGTCAGCAGCCTGTACAATGCAAGCAATGATGCTTTTTGGCTCTACATCGCCATGATGAGATTGAATTGCATCGATAACAACTTCGTGTTCCTTGTATTTACGGGCAACATCTACACCAATTTCTACGTGGGAACCTTCCATTTCATGGTCAAGCGCTTTGCCAATATCATGAAGTAAACCGGCACGGCGGGCAAGTGTAGGGTCAAGACCCAACTCTGATGCCATAACACCGGACAAAAATGCAACTTCCAAAGAATGATTTAACACATTTTGTCCGTAACTGGTACGATACTTCATACGTCCCAATAATTTTACCAACTCAGGATGAATACCGTTTACACCGGCTTCGATAATAGCGCGTTCACCTTCTTGCTTAATGGTAGCATCAACTTCTCTGCGGGCTTTTTCAATCATCTCTTCAATACGGGTAGGATGAATACGGCCGTCCGCAATCAATTTTTCCAAAGCGATTCTTGCTACTTCACGGCGAACCGGCTCAAAGCTGGAAATGGTAATGGTTTCAGGTGTGTCGTCAATAATCAAATCAACACCTGTCATTGTCTCAATGGCTCTGATATTACGGCCTTCACGACCAATAATACGGCCTTTCATCTCATCGTTTGGCAATTGCACAACGGAAATGGTTGCTTCTGCAACATGGTCGGCTGCACAACGCTGGATGGCAACCGTAATAATTTCCCGTGCTAAATTTTCTGCCTCATCTTTGGTTTGCTGCTCAATGTCCATAATTTTAGCAGCTTTTTCGTGTACAAGCTCGTTTTCTAAATTTTTCAATAAGAATTCTTTTGCTTGTTCTGCGGTGAAGCCGGAGATACGTTCCAAAATTTCAAATTGATTTGCTTTAATGCCTTCGGCTTCCAATAAGAATGCTTCCGCTTGCTGTTTCTTTTCAGCAATAGCATCCTCTTTTTGCTCTAAACTCTCCATTTTTTTATCGAGAGTTTCTTCTCTTTGCTGAATGCGTCGTTCCTGACGCTGTACTTCTTTGCGTCGTTCTGCAAGTTCCTTTTCGGATTCATCACGTAACTGATGAATTTCGTCTTTACCTTCCAGTACAGCTTCTTTCTTTTTTGCTTCTGCTGTCTTTACAGCTTCTTCAATAATCTTTTTTGCCTCTTCTTCAGCAGAACCGATGGTAGCTTCAGCTGACTTTTTTCTATGAGAACTGCCAGCCATAAATGCAATTACGCCAACAACAGCGGCAATTACAAGGCCAACAACTACGCAGATAATAATCGCAATACCTACTGCATCCACTTTTCTGAGACACCTCCTTTTGTCTTGTTCATTCCCTTAGTTTCCTTTTACATTATGTAAGTGAAAATAACAACATTTTCTAAATGAATTAATTACACTTAATAAATATTGTATTACGTTTCACACCATTGTGTCAAGAATAATTCCTGTAATTGTCAGTAAGATTTTAGGATTTCAGAGAATTACAGCCAATACGGAAAATACTTGACTTTTGTATTTTGAAATGCTACGATATTAAATACAAAGATATATTACATGCATGGAAAAGGACATTTTGTTTTTATAAATGTTACAACAGAGAGCAAACGTCATGGGCTGAAAGCGTTTGCGGTAAAGCAAAACAAAATTACCACCTTGGAGCAGCTGCCGAACGTTTGATAAAAACCAAAGGTATGCCGGTTAGGTTCCGTTATCAACCTGCAAAGAGGACAAAGCGTTGCTTTGTTGAATTTGGGTGGAACCACGAGAGTCGTTACTCGTCCCTTGTCAAGGGACGAGATTTTTATTTTTACAGATAAAGGAGTATGTAGCTATGAGCATCAAAGTGAATTTAAAAGGAGATAGCAAAGAGTTTGAGTCTGGCATCTCCGTAGCGGAAATTGCAAAATCGATTGGTGCAGGCCTCTATAAAGCAGCTTGTGCCGGAAAAGTAGACGGAGAGGTAGTAGATTTGCGTACACCTCTTACAAAAGATTGTAATTTGGAAATTCTAACTTTTTCAGAAGAAGAAGGAAAAAAAGCATATTGGCATACAGCTGCTCATGTTTTGGCTCAAGCGGTAAAGCGTTTGTTCCCGGATGCAAAATTGGCCATTGGACCTGCGATTGACAATGGATTTTATTATGATATTGATTTGTCACGTCCATTGTCACAAGAGGATTTGCCCAAGATAGAGGCAGAGATGAAAAAAATCATCAAAGAAAATTTGCCGATTGAACGTTTTGAGCTTGCACCAAACGAAGCAAAAGCATTGATGCAGGAGCAAGACCAAATTTATAAAGTAGAATTGATTGAAGAGCATGCAGACAAAGGAGAGGCAATCAGTTTTTATAAACAAGGTGAGTTCACAGACCTTTGTGCAGGCCCTCATTTGATGGCAACAGGCAACTTAAAAGCAGTAAAACTTACCAATGCAACCGCAGCGTATTGGAGAGGCGATTCCAATAATAAATCCTTACAGCGCGTATATGGTATTGCGTTCCCCAAAACAGCAGAACTGGAAGAATATTTGGAGAGAGTGGAAGAAGCAAAAAAACGTGACCATAATATTATTGGCCGCCAATTAGGTTATTTTACAACTGTAGATTATATTGGACAGGGTTTACCTGTTTTGTTGCCAAACGGTGCCCGTGTGATTCAGCAGTTAGCTCGTTTTGTGGAAGATGAAGAAGAACGCCGAGGATATTTATTAACAAAGACACCTTACCTTGCAAAAAGTGACCTTTATAAAATTTCCGGTCACTGGGACCATTATCGTGATGGTATGTTTGTATTGGGAGAAGAGGAAGAGGGCAAAGAAGCATTTGCATTGCGTCCAATGACATGTCCGTTCCAATTCCAAGTGTATTTAAATAAAAAACGCAGTTATCGTGATTTACCTATGCGTTTAAACGAAACCTCCACATTGTTTAGAAATGAAGCATCGGGTGAAATGCATGGTTTGATTCGTGTACGCCAATTTACCATTTCAGAAGGTCATATCGCCTGTTTGCCTGAACAACTGGAGCAGGAGTTTGCAGGTTGTGTGGAACTTGCGAACTATATGCTGTCAACACTTGGCTTGGATGAAGATATTTCTTACCGTTTTTCCAAATGGGATGAAAATGATAAAGAAAAATACATTGGTTCTCCGCAGGAGTGGGAAGAAGTACAAGGACGTATGCGCCAAATTCTGGATGATTTGAATATTGATTATAAAGAAGCGTCAGGAGAAGCTGCATTTTACGGTCCGAAATTAGATATTCAAATTAAAAATGTACATGGGAAAGAAGATACTTTGATTACCATACAAATTGACTTCCAGCTGGCAGAACGTTTTGGCATGACTTATATAGATGCGGAAGGTCAAACAAAATATCCTTATGTTATTCACAGAACCTCCATTGGCTGCTATGAACGTACTTTAGCTTTGCTTTTAGAAAAGTATGCGGGAGCATTGCCAACATGGCTGATGCCGGAACAAGTACGCGTATTGCCAATCAGTGACCGTTTGATTGACGATGCGAAAAAAGTGGAAGAACAATTGAGCAGAGCGGGTATACGTGTATCCTGCGATACAAGAAGTGAGAAAGTAGGATATAAAATTCGTGAGGCACAGTTGGAAAAAATTCCGTATATGCTTGTGATTGGAGACAAAGAGGTAGACGAAGGTACCGTTTCTGTACGCAGCCGTAAAGAGGGAGATTTAGGCAGCATGCCTGTAGAAAGCTTCCTATCCAAAGTTCTTCAAGAGATTGCAACAAAAGCAAAATAATAAAAAACCGGATGAATGCTTTCATCCGGTTTTTTGCAATGGAGGTAATGTATGCATCCTGTGGTTAAAGTGCTTTGGATGATAGGAGTAGGAATCATACTGGGAAGTATCTTTGTTTCAACCGTATTTCATATCTATTCTGACTGGTATATTTCACTCGTGCTGATTGCGGCCGCTTTACCTATTATGGCGGCTATTATAACAGATGCCTATGTTAGGCATCTGACCAATTTTAAATTTAAAGTTACTGTTTGCGCAATTATGTTAGCATTGTTAATTGCGAGAACAGTGCTAAAGATTTTTATGTAATTTTGATAAAGAATTATGTTAATTAGAACAGATTATGTAAACCAAATAACCATGATTTTTTCAACATGAAAGTATAGTAATGTTAAAATGACATGTTGAAAACTGAAAAAAATAAGACATGGCCTATATTTTGTTGTGGAAAACTATGTGGAAAAAGTTGAAAGTTTTTTGTGGAAACCTTTTTTATATCAGTTACGACATAATTATGTAAAGACATGTTCTGTATATTCGACAATCATCTTGTAAAATTTTTATAAACTTAATTTATTTTTGCTCATAAGCATGTTCTGTTTTCTTTTATCTTTTTTAATGTTTTTGAACTTATGGTACAGTATAACAAGAAAAACGCATGTAAAGTAATAAAAGGTACTTTTATATATCTTAAAAGGGAGCGTAAAAGCATATTCTTTTAAAAATAGGATAGCGACATAAATAAGATAGAACAGCGTTTGAAAACAGAATGGAGAGACATTTAGGGCAAAATTACAAGTTATAGGGGCTCAAGCAGAGCTATTGCGGAAGGTTATTCTGTTTTTAAGTAAGACTTTAATACGAAACTTTTCTTTTTGCATATTAGCTTACGTTTTTTTACATAAAACTTGTCTGATAGGGTCGGTAATTAAATAAGTAAGGTAAAATACAATGGAGGTTTCAAGTTTTTTGTCTGATAAAAGAATCAATTTGTGAATGTTAAAAGAAGTATACTCATTTATATCAAAATCGGTAGCATCCGAAATTAAGAAATCACCATTGGCAAGTACTTTTTTGATATGTATTAAGCTTTGATGCAGAAGGAAGAGTCAAATCTAGTTTTAAATGTACGTAACTGGATTATGTATTTAGATGTCCGATTATTGTTAGAATATAAGAGCTTAGAAATAAGAAAAGGCAGATATCCAACCCGTTGAATATCTGCCTTATTTTATTCAATTTTCATGGATGCCATTTGTTCTTTGCTGCACCCAAATTTTTCACCATATTTAATCCAGTATTTTGTAGAAGCCTTTACAAAGGATTGTTTGGATAATGGTAGTGTAACCGATAAATGTCCTATTTTTCTGTTTGCAATCAATTTGGCCAGCTTTTTTATCTTCCCTTTCACCAAAAAGGATAATGGTGTTGTCAAAAATGCTTCTCCGGCTCCAATTGCCAATGTAGAGCAAAATTCATATTTATTCTGCTTGCAGAATAAATGCATCATGTCCAGTGCAACATTATTTTGTTCCGGCTCGATAAAGCCGCAGTTAATTAAAATATGAACTTTTGGCTTTGGTTCTATTTGATATGTTTCTAATGTCTTTAAGAAATTTAACAAAGTGGAAGGGATTCCGTCCGCATATAAGGGGAAGACAAACAAGATGTCTGAGCAACCTTCGATATGGTTACAAATTTCACTGTGATTTTTCTTATTGACCATAAAAGACATTGTTTCGCCGGAATAGTATTTTTGAAAAATCTCAGCGTAAAGTTTGGAATTTGATTTTGGTGCTCGGGGACTGCCGTTAATAATGATTGTTTTTACCATGAGGCAACCTCCTGTTCCACTGTTGTTGTTAATTCTTCCTTCGTAACAAATACAATACGGTAAGAAGAAAAACTCATATTATTCGCATTGCGGGCAACCAATCGGGAAAAAATATCTTTTTCTTCTTGACATAGTTCTCCATATGCGATAATAACGGCCTCTTTATCTTTTACCGCCCGCTGGACGTGATGTGTTTCATTGTTATGAATACGGATAAATGCTTGCTGTACAGGGATTGCACGTTCCAACATGGTTTTCATAACAGTATCATAAGAGCCGTACTTTATATGAGAGACATAAATGATTTTTTCACTGTCTGCTATGATTGGATATACTTTTACAGCATCATCTCTTATCACACATTTCCCCGGCGTTTTGGTCCAACATCCGAAACAGCCGACACAATTGGAAATTTTTAATGCGGATAAATCAATATACATTTCATTTTCTGTTTTCAAACTAACAGTTAAGGGGGTATCTGATAATAACAATTTCATAGAATTCCTCCTAAGTTAATATGAATATGGAATATTATATCAGATTTTTTGACCTAATTCAATGATGAAAGCGTTGGAAAAGAAATCACTTAATAAAAAACAGCCGTATGTACGGCTGTTTTTTACTTTATGTCAAAGTTTAAAATCTTCTTTTGTAAATTTGGCAAGAGGTGGTCTTTTTTTGGGAGTTCTTAGGAGAGGGTCGTAAGAGAATTTCTTACATTTACCATTTTCGTCTATCTCGCAATAAACCGCACAGTTTGGAGATGTTTGGGGTGTTGTATTGTGACTGCAATACTCACAGTTGGGGTCAATGCGAGTGCCGTATAACGATGTATGTTTCATTGTATTATCACCTCTCCCGATATTTTTTTATTATATCATTGTTTTTGTGTTTTTTCTACCCTTTTGCTTTTGATTTTCTGCGTTCCAATCCAACAGAGAATAAAAAAATGGCACAACAAGCTACCAACGCAATTCCGGCAGGCCATGAATAAGAAATCATGCCGGATATTTGTTCGGAAGTATTTTGAAACACATAGGCTGCAGGCTGTGGAAACAGAGGAAGAAATGACATGGTCACAAGTGCGGCTATCATTCCATGGATGAACCGGAATGCAATAAATTTCAATTTGGAAATTCCACATTTTAAGGTAGCCGCAAAAATTTGAAAGTGTACGCAAAATCCACCAAATCCAAGGCCGAAGGCCATCAAAGCAATGGGGGCGTTTAAGGAGGCGGCGTCTGCACATCCGCTGGTGATTTCCGTTAGCAATGATACGATAGAAGCTGCGATGGGCGCAGAAATGTGCAGCCGCAGCAGCAACTGACAAATTCCTTGAGCAATTCCCGTTGCATGCAGCAAAGACAAAAACGCTGAAAATAAAATGACAAACGCACTCATATTCATAAGACCTTTGGAGGCGTCCAATGTGGATTCTACCAAAGGTGATTGAGAAGAATATTCGGAAGAGGTTACAGTATGGAGAGATTCTTTTTTTAACCGTGCAATTATTCCAAGAGTAATACCGATGACCAGCATGGCTGCAATTTGAGAGAAAAACAGCAGTAGTCCAATCAATGCATTTTGCAGCAATGCACCGCCGACTACACTGATAATAAAGGCAGGTCCTGCATTGACGCAAAAATACAGCATCCTCTGTGCCTGTTTTTGTGTAATGGCTCCTTGTTCCAATAAAGACATACAACCTCGTGCACCTACAGGATATCCGCCAATCATGCTCATAATAATAACGGAACCTGCACTGCCGGGAAGATAAAACAAAAATTGAATCACAGGTTGTAACAGTTTGCCGATGAATTTGGAAATACCGGAATGGATGATAAAAGAGGAAAGCACCATAAACGGAAACAAAGAAGGCACCAATGTGTATAAACAATAACTGATTCCGTTGGCTGCGCCGTTGCGCACATCATTTGGAAAGAGCAAAATTCCCAGTGCACATGCAATGATAATCAAACACAATAAAATTGTTTTACAAAGATATAATAAACGTGTGCGCATCGATATCCTCCTTTCTGATTGTGGTGCATTTACCACCTGTTTGTCAGTATTGTTGTAAGTTTCTATAGCATGTATATGCCAATGAGTGATTTTTATTGCTAAAAGTGCATAATCTTGTGAAAGAAACGTTTTGGAAAGGGCGGCTTTTATATATGAATAAAGCACAACGCGGTGTTGAGAAACGTCAGGAAAAAGGGAATGTACGCGGGCTGAATAAAATTGCGAGCGTATTGCAACTGCCGGCAGCGGTCATTGCAGGTGTGGCACATATGGAAGTAAGCGGAAATCACGAGGTGGTTTTGGAGGGCTGCGGCGGTATCATTGAATATACAGACGATGTTGTAAGGGTCAAAACCGGAAAATCAATCACCAAATTCAGTGGAAAAAATCTTGAAATCAAATGTATCCAAATAGATTCCTTAATTATTCAGGGATTTATTACATCCATTGAATTTCAGTTTTGAGGTGAATCTATGTTTGTATTAAATATAATCCGCTGGTTTGTTGGATATGTCGTCTTTACGGTAGAAGGAAACGGGCAGGAACGGTTTGTAAATTTGTGTGCCCGTTTTGGATATACGATTTGGAATGTAAGAAGAAAGGAATATTTTTTTGTCTCAATTTCACGGACAAAATATAGAATGCTGAAAAACTTAGCCAAACAAACAGGTGTAAAAATACGTATTTATAAAAAACATGGTTTGCCATTTGTCATGCATAAATTCCCGAATATCAAAGGAATGATGGCAGGACTGGTAGTTTTCATTGTTCTATTAAGTTTTTTGTCTACCCGTGTGTGGAGCATTCAGGTGGAGGGAAATCAAGAATTGAATTCAGATTTAATTCTGCTCACTGCTGAAGAAATCGGTTTAAAAGAAGGTATGGCAAGAAGCAAGCTGGATGTATTGTCCATTCAAAATCAATTGATGATTGCATATCCGGAAATTGCGTGGATTTCCTTAAACACCAAAGGCAGTTCAGTAACCATTCGAATCGGAGAAAAAGAAGATAAACCCGACATTTGGAACAATGATAAAAAAGTAATGAATATCAAAGCGGCAAGAGACGGTCAAATTGTACGGATGGAGGTGACGCACGGTACTCCTCAAGTAAAAGTAGGAGACGGTGTAGCAGAAGGACAATTGTTGGTAAGCGGAATTACGGAAACAAAATACAATAACTTATTCACGCGTGCAACAGCCAAAATTATAGCGGAAACAAAACATACCTATGAAATTAAAGTACCGCTGACACAAGATGAAAAAATACCAACCGGAAATGTGATTCGGCGCAGAGCGTTAAAATTATTTGGATTTACTATGCCGATTACGTTTGAAGTAGAGCCAAAAGACAACAATGATTTGACCTATGAAAAAGATTTGGCGATTTACCGTGCGAAAACAAATGATGCCAATTTACCTGCAACCGTATATGAAGAAACGTGGACAGAATATCAAATTCAGCAAATACAATTGACAGAAGAACAGGCTTTGCAAAAGGCAAAAGAGGAGTTGGAGAAACAACAGAACGAAGCTTTAAAAGAAGATGATAAAATTTTATCAACAAATACAACGTATACCGTGGAAAACGGACAGCTGATTTTACGTGCGACCAGTGTGTGGGAAGAAAATATTGCTCAGGAATCTGAAATTTACGTGGAATAGTCGTAACTTTGGTACGAATGTCCAAAAAAATGTTGTGAAATGCGTGACGAAAAGTGGAATCTGTGGTATAATTTGTGATATACTATCTTGTAACAGAAGTATCATTTCAATTTTAAAATGGTGCAATTCATGTACAAAGGTGATGGAATGTTCGAACAACGTATTAATATTGACCGTATGGAACAAGCGGTGGCTTTGTTTGGAAGCTTTGACGAGAATGTAAAGCTGATAGAACAAGTATACGGAGTAAAAATTGTTGGCAGAGATTCAGAAATAAAAGTTTCGGGAGAACCGGAGTCAGTTGCAAAAGCTGTGAAGACCATTGAAAGCTTATTAACTTTGATAAACAGAGGAGAAGCGCTCAGCGAACAGAATGTTCGCTATTGCATTTCTATGGTCAACGAAGGCAGCGAAGAAAAAATTGAAACCTTGGCAGGTGACTGTATTTGTGTTACCTCAAAAGGCAAGCCGGTAAAACCAAAAACCTTTGGTCAAAAAAAGTATTGCAATACCATTAAAGAAAATACAATTACAATCGGCGTAGGTCCGGCAGGTACGGGTAAAACGTATTTGGCGGTTGCTATGGCGGTAACTGCATTCCGTGCGCAGCAGGTCAACCGTATTATTTTAACAAGACCTGCCGTAGAGGCCGGTGAAAAATTAGGTTTTTTACCCGGGGATTTGCAGCAGAAGGTTGACCCGTATTTAAGACCTTTATATGACGCTTTGTTTGATATGCTGGGAGCGGAAACATATCAAAAATATTTGGAGCGCGGAAATATAGAGGTTGCGCCATTGGCGTACATGAGGGGAAGAACCTTGGATGACAGCTTTATTATTTTGGATGAAGCGCAGAATACAACGCCGGAACAAATGAAAATGTTTCTAACACGTTTGGGCTTTAACTCCAAAATGGTTATTACAGGCGATGTAACCCAAATTGACTTGCCGGATGGACGAAAATCCGGTTTAAAAGATGTAATGAGTGTGCTCAAACATATCGACGATATTGCGCAGGTACACTTTAATGAAAAGGACGTAGTGCGCCACAGATTGGTGCAGAATATTATTAAGGCATATGAAGAACGCGAAGGAAAGGGGCAAAAATAGCGTGGAGAAAATCAGAGTTATTATTCACAATGACCAGAAAGAAGTGAAAATTCCGACCGGACTTAGAATGTTGGTACGCCGTTGCTGCAACGCAGTACTGCGTTTGGAGGAATTTGGCGCTCCTGCCGAAATCAGTGTGACATTTGTAGATAATAAAAAAATTCATGAGCTGAACAAACAATACCGCCATAAAGATGCACCTACAGATGTGTTGTCATTTCCAATGGGCGAAAATGGTGTTTATGATATTAACCACGATACAGGAGCCAAAATTTTGGGAGACATTGTTATCTCCATGGAAAAAGCAGTGGAACAGGCAGAACGTTTTGACCATAGTTTAGATCGCGAAGTTGGTTATTTAACAGCTCATTCCGTATTGCATCTGTTAGGTTATGACCATGAACGCGGTGGTATTGACCGTGTACGTATGAGAGAAAAAGAAGAACAAGTGATGACACAGTTGGGACTTCCAAGTTCCAGCAGCTATGTACTGGAAGAGGATGAGGATTAACCGTGAATTTTCTCAGAGGCTTTCAGGCCGCATTCAGAGGAATTATACGCTGTATCAATCACGAAAGAAACATGCGAATTCATACAGTGGCTGCATTGTATGTATTCGTTTTTTCATTCTTTTTTGAATTCAGTACAACCGGCTATGCAGTTTTGTTTACCGTGTTTGGACTGATTATGGCGTTGGAAATTGTAAATACAGGTTTGGAGGCTTTGGCAGACCAAATCTCTCCCGGATACAGTCCTGTTGTAAAAGTGGTAAAAGATATTGCGGCAGGCGCTGTGCTGATTATGGCAATATTTGCAGTTGCGGTTGCAGTGGTATTATTCTGGCAGCCGGAAGGTTTTATTCGTATGTACGAATATTTTTGTATTACTATGCCGATTATGTGGCTGCCGTTTATAGTAGTTTCCGCACTTTGCCTTTGGTACATTATTAAGGGTCCGTTGGGAATGAAAAATTTCTTTTTAAAACATAAAAAATTTGAGGAAGAATAAAAAGGAGGGCATTTCTTTGCCTGATATGTCTCATATGAATACCGGCAGCATTGCTGCGGCAAGATTAAATGAAGATGATTGCTCTGCGTTTGTTGCAATTGTAGGACGTCCCAATGTGGGAAAATCTTCTCTACTCAATACTATGATTGGGCAAAAAGTGGCAATTGTCTCAAGCAAGCCACAAACAACCCGTACCAAAATCATGGGTGTACTGACCAAAGGGAATAATCAATTGGTATTTTTGGATACTCCGGGACTCCATAAACCACACAATGCTTTGGGCAATTATATGGTAAAATCCATTACGGATTCGGTAGCGGGAGTAGACGCCTGCCTTTTGGTAGTAGAAGCAGGTAAACCCGTTTCGGCGGCAGACAGAGATTTGATTGAAAAATTTAAATCTTCCAAATTACCTGCATTGCTGGCGATTAATAAAATTGACTGCATCGCAGATAAATCCATTTTAATGGAACAAATTATCTCCTATACGGAATTATTTGATTTTGAGGCGATTGTTCCTGTCTCCGCCACAACCGGAAGCGGTGTGAATGATTTAATCGGAGAACTGGAAAAGCTATGTCAGCCGGGCGGGCATTTTTTTGCAGAAGATGCATTGACAGACCAGCCTGAACGGGTTTTGGCTGCTGAGATTATCCGAGAAAAATTACTGCGTTTGCTGGACAAAGAAATTCCTCATGGAGTTGCGGTTGTGGTAGAACGTATGCGTGAACGTGAAAATCAACCGGATATGTTGGATATCGATGCAGTGATTTATTGCGAACGAGACAACCATAAAGGGATTATTATAGGTAAAAAGGGTTCTATGTTAAAACGCGTGGGTTCTTATGCCCGTGAAGATATGGAACGTTTTTTTGACTGCAAAATTAATTTGCAGCTGTGGGTAAAAGTAAAAGAGGACTGGAGAAACCGGCAGCGTATTTTACAAAGTTTAGGTTACGGAAAAACAGATTTTGAATAACACATTTTATGTGTAGATTTTGTTAAAACTTGTCTATCGATCCAAAAATTTTCTTTCATAACTTCCCCTTAAATTGTGAATACTGGTAGTAAAGGAATTGAAGGGAGAATCAGTTCAATGATGGATGCATATGCGGCTTGGCATATTTTTGAGCAGACAGGCAAAGTAGAGGATTATATTCGTTATAGTCAAATGAAATCGTTAGAGGAGTTCAATTCACAGGAGGCTATCCATGCAGATCAACACCGACGGATTGGTGATAATGGAGAGAACGGTAGGGGAAAGTGACCGCCTGGTTACATTGCTTACCAGAGAAGAGGGTATCATTCGTGCCTTTTCACCTCTTGCTAAAACGTTAAAAAGCAAACAAGGCAGTGCGACGCAATTGCTTTGTTATTCCCGCTTTTCCATTTACAGAGGGCGGGATAAGTACATAATTAATGATGCACAGCCGCTGGAAGTGTTTTTTGACCTTCGCAGCGATATTGAAACATTATCCCTCGCCCAGTATTTTTGTGAGCTGGTATCTGTACTTGCTCCGGAAGAAGCGGCGGCCGGGGATTTTTTGCGTTTGGTTTTAAATGCTTTGCACTTTCTTGCAAAAAGAAAACGTCCAAGTTTGATTATAAAAGCGGCAGTGGAGATGAGAATGTTGTCCTTAGCAGGTTATATGCCTGATTTAATTTGCTGCCAAAATTGTGCGGTTTATGAAGCGGATGATATGGTATTTTTGCCTAAAAGCGGCGTAATTTACTGTGGCAATTGTTATAAGCCTACTTCTGAATTTGTCTTTCATATGGGGAAAGGCGTTATGACAGGGCTGAGGCATACTATCTATGCGGATTTTGATAAACTGTTTTCATTTCAATTACAACCGGAAGGTCAAAAACAACTGGCGCAAATTACAGAACAATATATGCTGCAAACGTTGGAACGGCGATTTATGACTTTGGACTTTTACCACCAAGTAGCTGATATGAAATAGATGAAAGACAGTATGATTTTGATTATAAGGTTTGCACACATGAATTGAGGAGTGACAATGGAATATAACATACAAAAATATATGAAAACCATTGAGCTGGATAAGGTTTTGGAACTGCTTGCAGAAAAAACAGCCTGCGAAGATGCGGCCGATTTTGCACGAAACCTCATTCCTGTAACAGAGATAGAAGAAGTACAGCAGATGCTCAGTGAAACAGATACAGCCTATCAAATGATGGCGCGCTTCGGCGCACCGTCTTTTTACGGTTTACAACAAATTGTAAATTCTTTGAGAAGGGCACAGTCGGGCGGCGTTCTGAATTTAGCGGAATTTTTAAGTATCGCAGGTGTACTTCGTGCCATGCGGGGCATTGTCCAATGGAGAAAGAAGAGCGAAGGGTTACAAACCATGTTGGATTGGCGTTTTGATTGTTTAACGTCCAATCCGTATTTAGAAGATAAAATCAATCAAACCGTAGCTTCTGAAGAGGAAGTGGCGGATACGGCTTCTTCCGCGCTTGCGGATATTCGCAGAAAAATGCGCCGTGCGTCACAAAAAGTACGGGAACAATTAGACAGCATGATACGTTCCAATGCCTATCAAAAATATTTGCAGGACCAAATTGTTACCATGCGCGGCGGACGTTATGTAGTACCTGTGAAAGCGGAATATCGCGGGGAAGTGCCTGGATTGGTGCATGATACCTCTTCCAGCGGCTCTACTTTATTTATTGAGCCAATGAGCGTAGTGGAAGCAAATAACGAAATCCGCGTACTGCAATCAAAAGAAAAAGATGAAATTGAACGAATATTAACAGAACTTTCTGCGGAAGTAGGACAGTTTGCGGATGATATCATTGTAGGATATGATGCGGCCGTTCAATTAAATGTCATTTTTGCCAAAGCAGATTTGGCATATTCGATGAAAGCCACGATGCCGCAATTGAATCAGACGGGTATCATACAATTTAAGCAGGCAAGGCATCCTTTGCTCAATCGTGATACAGTCGTTCCAACGGATATCGTATTGGGAAAAGAGTTTGATACTTTGATGATTACAGGTCCCAATACAGGAGGTAAAACTGTTACACTGAAAACAATCGGCTTGTTGTCAGCTATGGCAATGTGCGGATTGATGCTGCCTGTTGCGGAAGGAAGCCAAGTATCTGTTTTCCGTCATATCCTTGTGGATATTGGAGATGAACAAAGTATTGAACAATCTCTGTCTACCTTTTCTTCTCATATGACCAAAATTATACGTATTATAGAGCAGGCAGATGATAACAGTCTTGTGTTGCTGGATGAGTTAGGCGCAGGAACCGACCCGATAGAAGGCGCCGCTTTGGCAATTGCCATTTTGGAGCATTTAAGAAAGCAAGGATGCAAAATTGCAGCGACCACCCACTATGCAGAATTGAAAGAATATGCATTGCAAACAGACGGCGTAGAAAATGCTTGTTGTGAATTTGATGTACAAACCCTTCGTCCTACGTATCGTTTGTTGATTGGGGTGCCAGGACGTTCCAATGCATTTGCAATTTCCAAGCGTTTGGGCATCGAAGATACGATTATTCAGCGCGCAAAAGAATTGGTATCCGCAGAAAACACAAAATTTGAAGATGTTGTACGTAGTTTGGAAGAAACACGTCAGAAATTGGAGGAAGAAAAAGCGCAGGCAGAAGCATTACGCTTGCAGGCAGTCAAGCTGAATGAATCCGCTCAAGAGCAAAAGAATAGAATAGAAGCCAATGCGGCAAAAGAAATTGAAATTGCGCGCCGTCAAGCTTCCAATTTGGTTGCTCGTACTCGCGCGCAAATTGACGCGTTGATGGAAGAGATGGATCAACTGCGCAAGCAAAAAAGTTTGACCCCGGAACAAAAGGCAAAATTAAATCAGGGTATCCGTTCTTTGGAGGATATGGCAGACCCGGTTCACAAAAAAGAAAAAGAACATTATGTATTGCCTCGGCCGCTGAAAATTGGAGATGCCGTTTTAATCTTTGATATCGACAAACAGGCAACGGTCATTGGTTTGCCAAAAAATTCAGACCAAGTAGAAGTGCAGGCAGGTATTATGAAAACGCGTGTTCCACTTTCCAATTTGCGTTTGATGGAACAAGAAAAAGTAAAAACACCTCAGGCTAGTTCCGGAAGAGGCGCCAGAACGGACAGAGCTCACGCCAAGGTAGTTCGTGAGTTGGATATTCGTGGGCAAACCGCAATGGAAGCTTTGTTGGACGTGGACAATTTTATTGATGCCGCGGTAATGGCAGGAGTGCATCAATTAAGTATTATTCATGGTAAAGGAACGGGTGTGCTGCGTGCGGCAGTGCAGCAGCATTTGAAAAAACACCCATCAGTGAAAAGCTATCGTTTGGGCGTATTTGGAGAAGGTGAAAGCGGCGTTACCATTGTTGAGTTAAAATGATGATGGAGAATATTTTATGAAAAAGTCAAGTATTAAGAGATTGAAACAAATGTTTCCGCTTATATTTATATTTGTAATGCTTTGTTCTATCCTAGGATTAACAGGTTGCTCCAATTCAGTAAATACCCCGAATACAGCGTCCGATTCCAATACTTATCAGCAGATTACGGCAGAGGAAGCAGCAAACATGATGCAGTCCGAAACGGATTATATCATTTTAGATGTTAGAACAGCTCAGGAGTATGCAATCGGACATATTCCCGGTGCTGTTAATATACCAAACGAAACAATTGCGTCTGAAGCGATACAGCAGTTACCCGATAAAGAACAATTGATTCTGGTTTATTGCAGAAGCGGAAACAGAAGCAAACAAGCTTCTGAAAAATTGGTGAATTTAGGATATACCAATATTGTTGAGTTTGGTGGTATCAATGATTGGAGCGGAGAGGTTGTTACTCAGTAGCTTATAACAGAACGAATAGATGATTTGAAACCTTATCCATTGTAATAAAAATGGATAAGGTTTTTCGTTAAATTTTTCTTTTTACATTGACATTGGTTAGGATTTATTATATAATGCATATCTGTAAAGTGTTTTAGCTTTACACATGACAGGAGGTTCTCTGTTGTGGCTAAAAATTTGGAAATTTCATTTTTGCTGGATTTCTATGGCAGTATGCTGACGGAAAAACAGCGGATAATGATTGAATATTATTATAATGATGACCTTTCATTGGCAGAAATTGCAGATAATGAAGGCATCACACGCCAAGGAGTACGAGATTCCATTAAACGTGCGGAAGGACAGCTTTTGGAATTGGAAGAGCGCCTTGGTTTGGCAAAACGATTTCAGCAAGTGCAGACAGGATTAGAACAGATTTTGCTTGAGGCTGCGGAAATTCGGGACTATAACCAACAACATGACGGCGCAGAAAAAATTAATACCTGCGCAGATAATATTATGCAGCTGGCAGAGCAGCTGCGCGATTAAGAAATGTACAGAAAGGGTGAAATAAGTGGCGTTTGAAGGACTTGCAGACAAACTGGCCAATTCGTTTAAACGATTAAAGTCAAAAGGTAAATTAACGGAAGCGGACGTTCGAGAAGCAATGCGCGAAGTGCGTTTGGCTTTACTGGAAGCGGACGTTAACTATAAAGTAGCAAAAGATTTCACCAATACCGTAACTGAGCGCGCCATTGGTACCCAAGTTATGGAAAGCCTGACACCGGGTCAAATGGTGGTTAAAATTGTAGACGAAGAACTTACCAATTTGATGGGCGGTGAGGAAGCAAGAATTGCTACACCGCCAAAACCACCTACCATTATTATGATGGTTGGTTTGCAGGGTGCAGGTAAAACTACCCATGCGGCAAAACTTGCAAAGCATTTTAAAAGTAAAGGCAACCGTCCAATGCTGGTAGCCTGCGATATTTATCGTCCTGCTGCTATCAAACAGTTGCAGGTAGTTGGTGAACAGGCAGGTGTTCCTGTATTTGAAAAGGGTAATCAGGCTCCTGTAAAAACTTGCGAAGAAGCGATTCGTTACGCCAGAGACTACGGACACGATATTATGATTATCGACACCGCAGGCCGTTTGCAGATTGACGAAGAGCTGATGAACGAACTGCGTGAAATCAAAGAGAAGGTTGGCCCTCATGAGATTCTGCTTGTGGTAGACTCTATGACAGGTCAGGAAGCGGTTAATGTAGCCAAAACCTTTGATGAAATGTTGGAAATCAACGGTGTTATCTTAACCAAATTAGACGGTGATACCCGCGGTGGTGCAGCACTTTCTATCCGTGCCGTAACAGGAAAACCAATTAAGTTTGTCGGCGTAGGTGAAAAGCTGGATAACTTGGAAGTTTTCCATCCGGACCGTATGGCTTCCCGTATTTTGGGCATGGGCGACGTGCTTACCTTGATTGAAGACGCACAAAGCAAGATTGATGAAAAAGCAGCGGAAGAAGCTGCACAGAAAATTTTGCAAAATAAGTTTGATTTAAACGACTTATTGAACCAGTTTGCTCAAGTAAGAAAAATGGGTCCTTTGAAATCTGTGATTTCAAAATTGCCGGGTATGGACAAACAACTCAAAGATGTTGATGTGGACGACCGCCAAATGGATCGCATGGAGGCAATTATTCTTTCCATGACAGAGAAAGAACGCCAAAAGCCGGACATCATCAATCCTTCCCGCAAACGCAGAATTGCTGCCGGCAGCGGTATGAAGGTAGAAGATGTCAACCGTTTGCTCAAACAATTTGAAACAACACAGAAGCTAATGCGGCAAATGCGCGGCAAAAAAGGCAAACGCCGTCCTATGATGCCTCCCGGAATGGGTGGCATGGGCGGTATGGGTGGATTTTAAAATCCATTTTACAAATCGCTATTCATCCAATGAATATTTTTATTGGTGAACATAAATGATTTCATTTTTATTTTATATGTTTGGAGGACAAAAACATGGCAGTTAAAATCAGATTAAAAAGAATGGGTGCAAAAAAAGCTCCTTTTTACCGTATTGTAGTAGCAGATTCCCGCAGCCCAAGAGATGGCCGTTTCATTGAGGAAATCGGTTACTATAACCCAATGGAAGAGCCAAAGGTTGTAAAAGTAGATGCTGACAAAGCAAAAGATTGGATTTCCAAAGGTGCTCAACCTACAGATACTGTAAAAACTCTATTCAAAAAACATGGTGTTCTGTAATAATTGGGAGGATAACCCATGAAGGAATTATTGTTAACAGTTGCAAAAGGTCTGGTGGAATTTCCGGACCAAGTAACCGTGGAAGTAGATGAGCCTAATGAAGAAGGCGTAATTGTATATCACTTGCATGTTGCTGAAAGCGATATGGGAAGAATCATTGGTAAACAAGGTCGTATTGCAAAAGCAATCCGTACCGTAATGTATGCTGTTGCAACCCGTAACGATGAAAAAGTAGCTGTTGAAATTGCGTAATGCAAACGAAAAAAGTTGTAACATCTTAGCTATGTTACAACTTTTTTTGCTGGCAGAAAAATGGGAGAGCATTGCAAAGGAGATTTTTATGCTGAAAGAATTTTTAGAGGCAGGCAGAATTGTGGGAACACACGGCATCAAGGGAGAGTTGAGGGTAGACCCTTGGTGTGATTCTCCGGATTTTCTCGCACAATTTAAAACACTTTATACGAAAGACGGCGCACAGGCGTTAGAAGTGATTTCCAGCCGTGTGCATAAAAATTTACTTTTGGTACAGTTAAAAGGGATTGATACCATAGAGCAGGGAGACAGAATGCGCGGTAAAGTGCTGTTTATCAAACGCAGCGATGTTACACTGCCCAAAGGCCGCTATTTTATATCGGATTTACTGGGTATGGAGGTATATAACGCAGATGATGAAACCGTTTGTTACGGCGTCATTACAGACGTTATCAAAACGGGCGCCAATGATGTATACCAAATTACAGACAAACAACAAAAAAACTATCTGATTCCCGTAATTGACCAAGTGGTGATTGATACCGATATTCAAAGCAGAAAATTGCTGATTCGTCCCATGAAAGGAATTTTTGAGGATGAGGATTGATTTTTTAACACTGTTTCCCGAAATGTGTCAAACGGTTATGGATGAAAGTATTATTGGCCGCGCACAAAAAAAAGGAGCTGTTGAGATTTGTTATCATCAGATTCGGGATTATGCCAATAATAAGCATAACCGTGTAGATGACCCTCCGTTTGGCGGCGGAATGGGGATGCTTTTACGTGCGGAACCGCTTGCTCTATGTATGGATGACGTAATCAGACAATTGGGGAAAAAGCCTTATTTTATTTATATGTCTCCGTTGGGAAATGTTCTGACCCAGCAAAAAGCAATCGAGCTTTCTCAAAAAGAGAATATTGCCATTCTTTGCGGGCATTATGAAGGTATTGATGAACGTATCATCGATGATTATATTGACGAGCAAATTTCCATTGGCGATTACGTGCTTACCGGAGGCGAATTGCCTGCTTTGGTACTGGCAGACGCTGTTTGCCGCATGCTGCCGGACGTGCTCTCTGACAATGTTTGCTTTGAAGAAGAGAGCCACTATAACGGTCTTTTGGAGTATCCGCAATACACGCGTCCCGCAAACTTCCGAGGGAAGGAAGTGCCTGCCATATTGTTGTCTGGTCATCATGCAAATATTCAGCGTTGGAGACGAGAGCAATCTTTGCTCAGAACTGCCAAATATCGACCGGATTTGATTGAAAAGGCAAAACAATCCGGTTCTTTGACAGACGAAGATTTGGATTATTTATCACAAATTGCAGATGAGTTAGAAGAAAAATAGGGATTCACAGCGCAATTTTTTGCGCATAATATATTTTAACGTTAAAAAGTTTTCAACATTTTTGTTATTATGCACAAATGCGTGAGGTGGGTTATTTCTGCAATAGGTCATCAAGCCAAATTTTATAGAATATTGTTGATGTTTTCTTGACGATATTGCGAATTATGTTATAATGGTTCTGTCTAATATAAATAAGCCAATTCTTTAGTATTGAGATTTTTATAAACTTGAAGCTTTTAATTATGGTATAGGAGTGAATAAACATGTATGTTAAAGAGGTAGTAGTACAAAACCAAGTAGGTTTGCACGCACGCCCAGCTACATTTTTTATCCAAAAAGCAAACGAATATAAATCATCCATTTGGGTTGAAAAGGAAGAACGCAGAGTAAATGCAAAAAGTTTGCTTGGTGTTTTGTCTTTGGGTATTGTTGGAGGAACTACCATTCGCATCATTGCAGACGGTGCTGATGAGCAAGCCGCGGTAGACAGCCTTGTTGAATTGGTACAATCCGGATTTACAGAATAAGAGAGCAGTAAAAGCACCGTTTACGGTGCCTTTTTTTATGTGTGTGTAAGGAGGGCAGCTTTATGGCAGACCGTATCAAATCATTAAGAGAAAAAGCAATGAGGCTGCCGCTGCAGCCCGGCGTATATATCATGAAAGATAAATCAGACCATGTGATTTACGTGGGCAAAGCAAAAGCATTAAAAAACAGAGTCAGTCAATATTTTGGTTCGGAGAAAAATCATGATGAAAAAGTAAGACAAATGGTTGCACATGTGCATCATTTTGAGTTTATTGTGACCGACAGTGAATTTGAAGCGTTGATTTTGGAATGCAGTTTAATTAAGCAGTATCACCCAAAATATAATATTTTGCTCAAAGACGATAAAGGGTACCACTATATCAAAATTACAAAAGGACCATGGTCCCGTGTTGAAGCTGCCAAACAAAAATTGGAGGACGGGGCTACCTATATCGGGCCGTTTATCAGTTCTTGGACGGTAAAACAGGCAGTGGATGAAGCAGTTAAAATTTTTAAGCTTCCTGTTTGCCATAAAAAATTCCCGCAGGATATACGTAAGACACGTCCGTGTTTAAATTATTATATTAAGCAGTGCTGTGCTCCATGCAGAGGAACCATTACAGAACAGGAATATGATGAGATTATCAAAGACGCAGAAGAGTTTTTAAGAGGCGGAAGCGCAGTTTCTTTAAAAGCGTTAACCGAAAAAATGACAGAGGCCGCAGAGAATATGGAATTTGAAAAAGCGGCGCGTATCCGTGACCGTATTGCCGCAATTAAAAAAATCAGTGAAAAGCAAAAAGTCGTGCGTGCAAAGGTTGCGGAACAAGATGTGTTTGCTCTGGTTCAAAGCGGAGGCAGTCACGGAACAGCCGCAGCGTGTTTTGAAGTGTTCCGCTTTTCAGAAGGCAGGTTATACGATCAAGAAACATTCCTTATGGGGGAGATTGGCGATGCCAAACGTGCGAGGACAGAATTCTTAGAACGTTACTATTCTGTACGCGACCGTGTACCACCTCGCGTTACATTGGACGGAGAAGTGGAAGATGCCGAATTATTGCAGGAATGGTTATCTGATAAGCTTGGAAAAAAGGTAACCATCACAATTCCCAAAATAGGGGAACAAGCACAGCTGGTAGAAATGTGCCGTAACAATGCTGCCGAAAAGTTAGCCCAAAGTATGGAAAGGACAGGCAGAGAAGCCTCCGCATTGGATGAGTTGGGACGTTTACTGGGTATGGATACTCCGCCGATGTATATTGAAGCATATGATATTTCCCATCAGTCAGGGGAAGATAATGTTGCGGGCATGGTTGTGTTTGAAAATGGCCGACCGTTAAAATCTGCTTACAGAAAATTTAAAATCAAAGGATTTACAGGACAAGACGACTATGCCTCCATGGCAGAGGTCATAGAGCGCAGATTACAGGAGTATCAGCAGAACCAAGAAAGTGGAGAAGGTTTTGGAAGACTGCCCGATTTAATTCTTCTGGACGGTGGTAAAGGGCAAATATCTGCTGTTCGTCCTGTTTTAGAGCGTGCAGGCGTAGATATTCCGTTGTTTGGTATGGTAAAGGATGATAAACATAAAACACGTGCCATAGCCAAAGACGGAGGAGAAATTTCAATTTTGTCCAAGAGAAAGGCCTTCACACTTGTTTCTACCATACAAGAAGAAGTGCATCGTTTTGCAATCGGCTACCACAGACAAGTCCGTAAAAAAAGTACATTGCAAACCGAACTGACGCAAATTCCGGGAATCGGTGACAGCCGTGCCAAAGCTATACTAAGCTATTTCAAAACCATGAAAGCGGTAAAACAAGCGGAAATAGAACAGTTGGAATTGGTGCCCGGCATGACAAAACCTGCGGCGCAGGCAGTGTATCAATATTTTAGAAATCAGGAAGAATGATAGTTTCTCTTGACAGATTCTACGTAAAAGTGAGATAATACTACGTAAAAGTAAATTTTTAGACAAAAAATTATTGTTTTGTTCAAATTCAGTTCAAACGCATATGATATGCTAAACGAATAAGGTGGAATAACGCATGCGCATTATAACAGGCAGTGCCAGAGGAGCAAAGCTCTCCACATTAGAAGGAGAAGATGTTCGTCCTACAACAGACAGAGTCAAACAGGCTTTGTTTAATATTGTCCAGTTTCAAATAGAAGGCAGAAACGTATTGGACTTATTTGCAGGTTCCGGGCAACTGGGCTTGGAAGCTGTCAGCAGGGGTGCGAAGTGTGCTGTTTTGGTAGACACTGCTCAGGATGCCATTGATGTGATTTCTGCTAATGTACACCATACAAACCTAACTTCTAAAGTAAAGGTTGTGCATATGGATTATGCTTCTTATCTTATGAAGCAGGATATGTTATTTGATTTAGCATTTTTAGATCCTCCTTATCACAAAGGAATTTTGGAAAAAGCGTTGCCGCTAACGGCGGAAGTGATGAATGAGGGTGGTATTATTGTGTGTGAGCATGCAGCAGATGAACCGGTTCCGGAAGAAGCCGGAGATTTTGTGAAACGCCGCACCTATCAATACGGCAAAATTATGCTGACTGTTTATGAGCATAGAAATATGGTGGCAGAATGAGAATAGGTGTTTGTCCGGGCAGTTTTGACCCGGTTACATTGGGACATATGGATATTATAGAGCGTGCGACAAAAATATTTGATAAAGTGATTGTTGCTGTTTTAAATAATCCTGCAAAACAGACAAGCTTTACGGTAGAAGAACGCGTAACACTTTTAAAAAGAGCAACGGAACATTTACCAACAGTAGAAGTAGACTCTTTTGAAGGATTGCTTGCAGATTATGCAAAGTTGTGTCATGCAACGGCGATTGTAAAAGGATTGCGGGCATTGTCTGACTTTGAATATGAGTTTCAAATGGCATTAACCAACCAAAGATTAAATAAAGGACTTGAAACTGTGTTCCTGACAACCAGTTCGGATAATATGTTTTTGAGTTCCAGCGTGGTAAAAGATATTGCGCGGTTCGGCGGAGATATTTCTACATTGGTGCCGAGTTGTATATTAAATGATATCAAACAAAGATTGTGCAACAAAAAGTAATTTGTAGTATTGGGGGAAGAATAAAATGAGTCAAGCAACTGTAGAAGAACTAATGGAAGAATTATACGCTTTGGTAGAAAAAGCGGTTAAATTGCCTTTAAGCGGTGGCCGTACTGTTTTGGACGGAGAAGAAGTAAAAGCAATCTTAGATGAAATGAGAGATCACCTGCCTCAAGAAACACGTCAAGCACGTGCAATTGTAGCAGACCGTACTCAAATTCTTGCAGATGCAAAGAAAGAGGCTGAGAGTATTATTCGTACAGCAGAGGAACGTGCAAAAAAATTAATCAGTCAAGATGAAATTACAAGACAAGCACAAGCAAAGGCAACTGAAATGTTGGCTCAAACCCAAGCAAGATTGAAAGAAATGAAACGTGCTTCCAACGAATACTTAGATGATTTGTTGAAAAGAACAGAGGATTCCATTACTACCAGCTTAAATGAATTAAAACAAACACGCCAGAATATAAAAGCTTCTCTGCGTTCCGGACAGTAAAGAAAATTTAAAAATTAACAAAACGTAAATAAATTGTTAAGGTGAAAATCCAGACCACAATATATTGTGGTCTGGATTTTTTTGTGTCCATATAAGAGGTTTTTGTCCAAATTTCAACGAAATTCCGCCATTTTCCAGAGGAAAACCCCCTTGCAATTCATACCGTCATCTATTATAATCAGTATATAAAGTGGTGAAAGGTGGGGGAAAGTAGAGACCTGTGGTTTCACGGGACACATTTTCCCTAAGAAGTGGCAGTTATGTTGATAGGACAATACCAACATAATATTGACGCAAAGAATCGCGTCATTGTTCCCGCCAAGTTCCGTGAGGACTTAGGCGAGCGTTTTTATGTCACAAAAGGATTAGATGGTTGTTTGTTTGTGCTTTCTGAGGAAGGCTGGAAAAGACTGCAAGATAAAATTGTAGCCATGCCAATGTCAAAAGCACGACAGCTGCAGCGCTTCTTCTTTTCGGGAGCAGCTGAAGTAGAGCCGGATAAGCAGGGCAGAATCTTAATCCCACAGCCACTGAGAGATTATGCAAGCATTGAAAAAGATGTAACATTTATTGGTACCGGCGACCGTGCGGAAATTTGGAGCACAGAATGCTGGACACAGTTTAATGATAATTTAACAGAAGACAGTATTGCGGAAGCAATGGATGCACTGTCATTCTAACGCGGAGGGCAGTCGATGGCTTTTGTGCATAAATCCGTATTGTTTAACGAAACAATAGATGCTTTGAATATTCGTCCCGATGGTATTTATGTAGACGGTACTGCCGGAGGCGGAGGGCATTCGGGAGCTATTTTGGAACGTTTGACAACAGGGACTTTAATTTCAATTGACCAAGACCCCGATGCAATCGCTTTTGTTTCCGACAAATTTCGAGGGAATTCTTGTTCTATCGTTCGGCAAGGACAATTTTCGCAGATGACGGAAATTGTAAACAGTTGTGGTTTTACAGCGGTTGATGGAGTTTTAATGGATATAGGGGTGTCATCTTATCAACTGGATACTCCTGAAAGAGGATTTTCCTATCATCATGATGCTCCTCTTGACATGAGAATGAGTCAGCAAGGAACCAGTGCAAAAGATTTGGTAAATACGTTGCCGTGGCAAAAACTTGCCGAAATTATCAGCCGTTATGGTGAGGACAAGTATGCCAAAAGTATTGCTAAGGGTATTGTAAAGGCCAGAGAAGAAGCACCGATTGAAACTACATTACAACTTGCCGAAATTGTGAAGGCTTCCGTACCGGCCTGTGTGCGTAGAGAACAAGGCCATCCGGCGCGAAAAACATTTCAAGCATTGCGGATAGAAGTAAACGGAGAGTTGGAGCAACTTTCGAAAGCGTTAGACGCAGCTTTTGAACTTCTGAAATCGGGCGGAAGACTGGCGATTATTACATTTCACTCGTTGGAAGACAGAATGGTAAAGCAACGCATGAATGTTTGGTGTCAAGGCTGTACTTGCCCGCCTGATTTTCCTGTTTGTGTATGCGGAAATACACCAAAAGCAAAATTAATTTATAAGAAGGGACTTTCCCCTTCAGAAAAAGAATTGGAAGAAAATCCGCGCAGCAGAAGTGCACGATTAAGAGTTTGTGAAAAATTATAACAATATCTTTCAGAAAGGAGGAAGAAACATGGCTTTACACCCAAATCGTTATAACAGAACATCTGAAGCCTACGATTTTACTTTGTTTGAAGGAAAAGAACCGGAAAATAAATACACGGTTCACAGAAAAAATAAAGAATTAGCAGTCGGTACGGGAACAAGCAAAGAAGATAACCGTTTGCAAACACAATCTAAAACTCATGTATACCGTATCAAAAAACAGCGCAGCAGAGCAAGAACGTTTCGGGTTGTAGTGTCATGTTTTTTACTCGTCATTGCTTTAGGGGCTACAGGTTCTATCATTTTTAATCAAGTTCGTTTAACAGAATTGACAGAAGAGATAGATACAACTGCCCAGCAATTAGAAGAAAGTCAAAGTGTTTATACTCAACTTCAAATGAAAGCAAATGCAAATTTATCTTTGGCAACGGTGGAAAGTTATGCCAAAGAAAATCTGGGTATGAGAAAAATAGACCAGAGTCAATTGGTTTTTGTAGAATTATCCAAGGGAGACAAGGGAGAAGTTGTACAAGATAACAGCGGAAACAATTTCTTTACAAATCTTTGGAACTCTATTAAGAACTTCTTGTCATAATTAAATTTTCATTGAAATAAGTATTAATACCAAGGCTCGGCTGAAAAGTTTTACACATGTTGGTATGCTGCATAAAGAGTTGAGAGGTAATCTTAACTCTTATTTTTATAAAGGGGGAATAGCTGATGGCAAAAGGAACAACCGTTAAAATGTGGCGACGGACTTTAATTGTTTTAATTGTTATGGTGGCTTTAGGTTTCGGTTTAATTGTGGTCAGCCTAATCCGCCTGCAATTGGTAGATGGCGCCGAACTGCAAAAAGCGGCTGTAGACCAACAATTAAGAGATACAACCATAAGCGCCCAGCGCGGCACAATTTATGATAGAAATATGAAACCGCTGGCTCAAAGTGCTACTGTATGGAAAGTAGTATTGGCGCCTGCATATATTGATAAAGATGATGAAACGCTACGTCGTAACATATCGACAGGTTTGGCTGATATTTTAGGGCTGGATGCAGAAGATATATATAAGCGTACAGAAGGTACTTCTTACTACGATGTTCTAAAAACAAAAGTTGAGACAGATGTAAAAGATAGATTGGTACAATTCATTGAAGAAAATGATTTGGGAAATACCATTCAGCTGCAGGAAGATTATAAACGATATTATCCGTTCGGTTCGTTTGCCTCTACTATTCTTGGTTTTACCGGTACTGACGGTCAAGGCCTTGCAGGACTGGAAGCATACTATGATGAATACTTATCCGGTACTGCAGGTCGTTTGGTAACAGCAAAAAATGCAGTAGGTACTGATATGCCGTTCCAGTATGAACAAAAAGTAGAAGCACAGGATGGTTATAACTTGGTTTTAACCATTGATGAAGTTGTTCAGCACTATTTAGAGCAGGCTTTGGAGGAAGGTGTTGAAAACAACAAAGTTGAAAATAGGGCAACCGGTATTGTTATGAACGTTAATACAGGCGAAATTGTTGCAATGGCTGTGAAAGGGGACTATGACCCGAATAATCCGTTTGTAATTGCAGATGAAGAAGAGCGTGCCCGCATTGCGGAACTGCCGGAAGAAGAGCAGCAAGAAGCTACGTCAGCTGCTTTGCAAGCACAATGGAGAAATAAGGCAGTTAGTGATACGTATTATCCAGGCTCTGTATTTAAGATGGTAACATTGTCAATGGCACTGGAAGAAAACGTTGTTACTGAGGAAACTACTTTCACCTGTACAGGCAGCTATGTTCCCGTTCAGGGAGAAAGAGCAATTAACTGTCATAATACCAGCGGACATGGTACACAAACGCTGGTACAAGGTACTATGAACTCTTGCAACCCATTCTTTATTTACTTGGGTCAATTATTAGGTACAGAAACGTTCTTTGATTATTTTGAGGCTTTTGGCTTTACAGAAAAAACAGGTATTGACCTTCCCGGTGAAGCAAGCACCAAAGGTTTATATCATGACCGTGATATGTCATTGATGGACTTAGCTGTTGAATCTTTTGGTCAAAACTTTAGTATTACTCCAATTCAGATGATTACAGCATGTGCGGCAATTGCAAACGGAGGCTATTTGGTGCAGCCTCATGTTGTAAGCCAAATTGTAGATAACGATGGTAATATCATTAAAACTGCAGATACTACAGTGAAACGTCAAGTAATTTCTGAGGAAACATCAGAGAGAGTCAGCAAAATTCTGCAAGAAAACGCCACCTCCGGAACAGCTAAAAACGGTTACGTTGCCGGTTACAGAATTGCCGGTAAAACAGGTACTTCAGAAAAAGTTGGTGCCGATGGTACAGTTGGTAGTGATAATAAATATATTGCCTCTTACTGCGGTTTTGCTCCTGCCGATGACCCGCAATATGCGGTATTGGTATTCTTTGATGAACCAACAGGAGACAGTTACTACGGCGGCGCTGTTGCAGGCCCTGTATTTGCTAAAATTATGGAGGAAATTCTTCCATATTTGAATGTTGAAACAAAATATACAGAAGATGAGGCAGGCAGTGTTGGTGTAAGCGCACCGAATGTGATTGGTAAAACAGTAAGTGAAGCAACCAATGAACTTACAAACAATGGACTGAAGATTTTGGTAAAAGGTTCAGGAGATACTGTAATTGCACAAACGCCGGATCCTGGCAGTTCTGTGCCAAGCGGCGGTACTGTAGTTGTATATACAGATGAGGCAAGTATGAACCAAACTGTTACAGTGCCGGACTTTACAAACCGTTCACTGTCGGATGTCAACTACTTGGCTGCACAAGCAGGGTTAAATATCAAAGTCACCGGTGCATATAATAGTTCTGCAGCTACTGCAAGAACGCAAGATTATGCAGCAGGTGAACAAATAAAACCGGGTACGGTTATTACAGTCAACTTTGTAGAAGAAGATACTGTTAGATAGCATTCATACACCTGAAGGAGGTATTCTTTCATGGAACGAAACAATACAAAACTCATTGTAGTGTCCCAACATGCAATGATGACATGGGAACCAATTTTAGAACAGTTATTTGAACAATGTCATTGCAGTGACAGATTTTCCGTTTGCGGTTTTGAGGAATTTTTGTTGCACAGAGAATATGGCACTCCATATATTATTGTGCTGGATAGTGAAGATGACTGTTTACAGGCAGCTAATATCTTACACAACTTTTCAGTTTGCGTAATGAACTATGACCTTCCTGTAAAATTGGATACAAAGAAATTAGATAAATGCAGAGTATTAACTTACTCTACATCCAGCGACAATGCAGATTTTACAGCAAGAAATGCGCATTGTATTCAAGAATTTGGGTGTGCATTTGAAATTGTTGGCGTTGGTGTGATTGGAAGAATTAAACTGCGTACTGCTGAACCTGACGACGTAAAAACAGCTTTAATGGGTGCGTCTGTTTGTTTGGCTTGCGGTATACCTTTTGCGGATGTATTAACATCTTTAAATATGCTTGCGGTAGGCGTATAAAAGGGTTGTATGAATTCAGCAGATATGTGAAATTAAAGGGTGGATAATTGAGATGAGTGGCGTTTTTTCGCTAATTGCGGTGATATTGTCGTTTGGGATAACAGCACTGTTGGGAAAATGGTTAATACCTTTTTTAAAACGAATCAACTTTGGCCAAACGATTCGTGAGGAAGGTCCAAAATGGCATATTAAAAAAGATGGTACTCCCACAATGGGCGGCATCATGTTTATCATAGGTATTGTTGTTTCGGCAGTCATTACCATTCCCATTTACTATGCAATGTCAGGCGGAGGAACACTAGGAATTTTTGGGGAAACCGTTTTAATGCAGGTAAAAGTATTTGGCGGTTTATTCATGGCAGTGGGCTTTGGTGCAATTGGCTTTTTTGACGATTACATTAAAGTGGTAAAGAAAAGAAATTTGGGTCTTACTGCATGGCAAAAGTTAATTTTACAATTTTTAGTTGCAGGTGCATACTTATTATCCATATTTTTTGCAGGAGAAGATACCAGAACCTTTATTCCTTTGGTGGGCTCTGTTGATTTGAGCTATGGTTATTGGATTTTAGCAGCAATTGTAATTGTAGGTATTGTAAACGCTGTTAACTTTACAGACGGCATTGATGGCTTAAATACATCCGTAACATTTTTTGTCGCATTGTTCTTTATGCTGATTGGTACCGTCATTAACACAGTCGGTATCAGTTTACTGTCAGTTTGTGTTGCAGGCGGTTGCATGGGCTTTTTGGTATGGAATTTTAATCCGGCAAAAGTATTTATGGGTGATACCGGTTCCTTATTTTTAGGCGGAATTGTATGCGCCCTTGCCTTTGGGATGGATATGCCTATTTTATTGTTCCCATTGGGCATTATTTACATTGCAGAAATTTTATCTGTTGTATTACAAGTATTGTACTTTAAAGCCACAAAAGGAAAACGTCTGTTTAAAATGAGTCCTATACATCATCATTTTGAAATGTGTGGCTGGAGTGAAATTAAAATTTGCGGTGTATTTAGCTTAGTTACCGTTATTTTTGGAATTTTATCTTTAGTCTGGGTTATTTTTGGTGTTTAAAGATAATTTATTGCATATGCATAAAAGAAGGGAGGGAAATATCATATGACCAACGGAAGAATCGGTGCAAAGGGAAGACGAGGAATGCCCCCAAAAAAGGTAGGGAACGGAACGAAAACCTCCAAAGACCATATCGGAAAAAAAATCAGGAATAAAGTAAATCTATTTTCTGTTAGAGCAGGACTTGATATTCCGTTTTTGTTTATCATACTTGTTTTGGTATCCATTGGTTTGGTTATGCTATTTTCCTCCAGCTACGCTTATGCATACCATAATTACGACGGAGACAGTTTCTATTTTATCAAACGTCAGGCAATATTTGCTGTATTGGGTATTGCAGGTATGATTGCAATCTCCTATTTTGATTATCACCATTTTCATAAACTTACCATTCCTATTTTGATTATTTCGTGGCTCTTACTCGGTGTTGTTTTGGTGCTTCCTGCCGTTCAGGGCGTACATAGATGGATTAATTTAGGACCTGTTAGTTTTCAGCCTTCTGAAATTGCCAAGTTTGCTTTAATTTTATGGTTTGCCCATTTTGTATCGGTTAATTTTAGGAAGATGAATACCTTTAAAGTCGGTGTCCTGCCGCATTTGTTCATATTAGCAGTAACCGTTGGTTTGGTATTTATAGAGCCGCACGTTTCTGCTTCTATCATTTTGATTTTGATTGCAGCTATTATGATGTTCGTAGGCGGCGTTGATAAAAAATGGTTTATCATTGCGTTTGTGATTGTGGCGGTTGCAGCACTCCTATTTTTAACATTGACACAGCACTATGCAACTGACCGTGTGGCAGGTTGGTTAAACCCGTTTAATCCTCCTGAAGGTGTTGACACATGGCAAACTAAGCAATCGCTTATGGCAATTGGTTCCGGTGGATTTTTTGGTTTGGGTTTTGGTCAATCCAGACAAAAATACTTATATTTACCTGAGCCGCAAAATGACTTTATCTTCGCAGTTGTGTGTGAAGAGCTAGGTTTTATTGGTGCATTGCTTATTATTATTTTGTTTATCCTATTAATTTGGAGAGGTATTACGCTATCTCTGCGTGCAAAAGATAAATTTGGTATGCTTTTGGGTATTGGTTTGACATCTCAAGTAGGTATGCAGGTTATTTTAAATATCATGGTTGTGACAAATACCATTCCGAATACAGGAATTAGCTTACCATTCTTTAGCTATGGCGGTACGTCGCTGATTATTTTGCTCATACAAATGGGTATTGTATTGTCTATTTCACGAACGTCCGCAGTGGAAAGAAGCTAGCATATTCTATCAAACGGCGAAAGGCTGTGATTATTATGAAGGTTCTGTTTGCAGGAGGCGGCACAGCAGGACATATTAACCCTGCTTTGGCAATTGCAGGCTATATTAGAGAAAAAGAACCAAATGCAAAATTATTATATATTGGCAATAAAGGTGGTATGGAAGAACGTCTGGTTCCTGCCGCCGGCTTTGCATTTAAAACCATTACCATTTCAGGATTTCAGCGTAAATTAACACCAAAACATATTGTGGAGAATTTCAAAACAGTAGGACGTATTTTTACTTCCAGCAATGAGGCGAAACGTTTAATTCAAGAATTCAAACCGGATATTTGTATTGGAACAGGTGGTTATGTAAGCGGTCCTGTAATACGTGCTGCTATAAAACTGGGGGTACCTTCTGTAATACATGAGCAGAATGCATTTCCGGGAATGACCAATAAAATGTTGGCCAAACAAGCAACAAAAGTGTTGCTGGCAGTTGAGGATGCACGCCAGTATTTTGAAACAGACCAATGCGTATTAACGGGTAATCCTGTAAGGCAGGAGATTATACGTGCGGATAAACGTGTTTCCAGAGCAAAATTGGGTTTGGACAGCAGGCCTGTCATTTTATCATTTGGAGGCAGCTTAGGTGCACGTAATATGAATGAAGGCATGGCAGATTTATTGGTTCAAAGCGGAAAAACAGGACAGTTTCAACATATACACGGATATGGTCAATATGGAAAATGGCTTCCTGATTTGCTTGGAAAAAAAGGTTTAAATCTTAAATTAGCCAAAAATATAGATGTTCGGGAATATATTAATGATATGCCTGATTGTTTGGCTGCAGCAGATTTAGTGATTTGCCGTGCAGGTGCAATTACACTCAGTGAGTTGCAGGCGCAGGGAAAAGCATCTATTTTAATTCCATCTCCAAATGTTGCAGAAAATCATCAGTATCACAATGCAATGGCAATGGTGAACAGAGATGCTGCAATGATTATTGAAGAAAAAGATTTGACAAGTCAGTTGCTTTGTAAAACCGTGGAGGATTTGTTTGCAAAAACAGGCAGGGTGGAAGAAATGGCGGCAAATGCGAAAAAAATGGCAATTGTAGATGCCAATGAGCGTATTTATAAAATTATCAAAGACATTGTAGGATAGGGAACAATATCTTTTCAAAAACATAGTATATACAGTAAATATTCTTTTAATGAATATGAGATGTATATTCATGTGATGAGAGGGTGTTGGTTGTGGCAAGACTTGATATCGTTGGACCATGTAAATTACGAGGTGAAGTAAGTATTCATGGAGCAAAAAACAGTGCCTTGCCTCTGCTGTCTGCTTGTTTGCTATGCAATAGCGAATGCATACTACATAATTGTCCCAGATTATCTGATGTAGATATATGCATTAAGATTTTGGAACACCTTGGCTGCAACATAAAAAGAGAAGGGCATAACGTAATTGTAGATCCTTCGACGTTAACCCATTCTGATATTCCGGATTACTTGATGAGAGAAATGCGTTCATCCATTGTATTTTTAGGCGCAATTTTAACCCGCACCGGTCAGGCTTGTCTCTCGTTGCCGGGAGGCTGCGAATTGGGGCCAAGGCCAATTGATTTGCATTTGTCTGCACTGCGCAAATTGGGTGTTCATATTAAAGAGTGTCATGGCAGTATGAAATGTACTACCGGTGACGGATTAAAAGGAAATAATATCAGTTTGGCTTTTCCAAGTGTAGGTGCTACAGAAAATATTATGTTGGCTTCAGTCTGTGCCGAAGGTGTTACAGTAATCCACAATGCAGCCAGAGAACCCGAAATTTGTGACCTTGCTCATTTTCTAAATAAATGTGGGGCACGTATATCCGGTGCAGGAGAAAGCACCATTATTATAGATGGTGTACAGTGTTTGCATGGATGCGAATATACTGTCATGGCGGACCGCATTGCGGCAACTACGTTTATGGCAGCAGCAGCTGTAACAGGAAGCAACATCACGCTGAAAGATATTGTTCCGAGTCATTTGGAATCCGTATTGCCTATCTTTGAAGAGGCGGGCTGTAGCTGCCATTTAAAAGGTGATGCGTTAAGTATTACGGGACCAAAACGACTACAGCCGTTAAAATTGGTCAGAACAATGCCTTATCCGGGATTTCCTACTGATGCGCAAGCTCCTGTAATGGCAATGGCTGCATTGGCAGAAGGAACCAGTGTGTTTGTTGAAACAATTTTTGAGAGCAGATACAAACATGTCTGTGAATTGACACGACTGGGTGCTAAAATTAAAGTGGAAGGTAGAGTCGCTATTATTGAGGGAGTACCTAAATTTTATGGCACCAGTGTGTGTGCAGCAGAGTTAAGAGGCGCTGCTGCTTTAGTTGTTGCTGGGTTGGCTGCGGAAGGAAAAACATCTGTTTACGGACTAAATTATTTAGACCGTGGATATGAAAAAATAGAGGTATCTTTGAGTCAATTGGGAGCGAATATTATTAGGAAGTAAAAAACAGCAGGAGGTTTGGTATGAATAGGGATGACCAAAAAAACAACTTACAAAAGACTGCAAGTAAAAAAGTAGAATATCGAAACCGTCCTGCTCATTCTCAACCGCGTGGACGCAGTATGCAGGCCAAAAAAGTAAAGGCGAAAGCAAAGCACAGGAAGCGTAATTTGATTTTATTTTATCTCTCTATTTTTGTTGTTATCATAGCAGCTGCAATTACATTAAGCTTAACTGTTTTATTTAAAATCAGTACTATTGAGGTAACAGGTACTTCCAGATACAGCGTAGAAGATATTATAAAAGAAAGTGGAATTTCTGAGGGAAACAATTTATTTTTAATTAATAAAGATTATGCTGTGCAAAATATCAAAGAGAAACTTCCTTATATCGGTGAGGTAACAATATCACGCAAGCTTCCGGGTACAGTATCCATTAGCGTTTCTGATGCGACCATAGCAGGTGCGGTATCGTATAACGGTGGGTATTTGATTATAGACAGCAATGGAAAAGCTGTGGAACAGTTAACGGAGTATCCAACGGATTATCCTGAAATTGTTGGCTTAAATATCTCTGAAGCAGTAATTGGAACAGAAATTACCTATACTGACAATGACCAAAAAGTTGCATTTACTGAGTTACTAAATGCAATAGAGCAAAGTGGACTGGATAAAATTACAAAAATTGATATTTCTGACACATACAGTATTAAAGCAGTATATGATGGCAGAGTTACTATGAATTTTGGTATTGCAACGGACTTGACCTACAAAGCCAGATTTGCCAAAAGTATATTTGATTCGGGAAAAATCCAGCCAACAGAAAAAGGTATGTTGGATTTATCTGTGGTAACCGATAACAATAAGGTGTATTTTTCACCCGACTATTCTGTTGCCTCCAGTTCAGAATCTGCATAAAACAAAATGATATATTTGAAAAGCAAGAAGCCATATTTTACCGCTTGACTTCTTGCTTTTTTGTATTTATGATACATAAAAACAAACAACAATCATGAGAGAAAAACAGACATAAAATGGGTTGATTGCAATGCGATTTTTAGGATGTTTTCAAGATGTAAGTAAAATAAGAACAAATTAAAAATTTTGCTGAAAATTTTTCAGAGAATCAATGACATTTTCATTAAAAAGTATATCGCTTTTACTCGATATATGCACAAAGTTAATAATCTAACACAAAACATGAGAAAACTTATTGAAATTTTTCGCTAAAAGTGATAAATTAATAGTATAACTAATTTTGCAGATAACTTAACTTTATATAGGAATACGTTGAGAGAATTTAGAGGAGGAACAAAGCAATGCCTTTTGAAATTGATAATGAAAACGATGTTGTTCAAATAAAAGTAGTAGGTGTTGGCGGCGGCGGCGGCAACGCAATTGATAGAATGATTGAATCGGGTGTAAAAGGTGTTGATTTTATTGCAATCAATACAGACCAGCAGGCGCTGAATCGTTCTATGGCAACAGAAAAAGTTACAATTGGAGATAATTCTACAAAAGGAAAAGGCGCAGGAGCAAAACCGGAGATGGGTTCCAAAGCTGCATCCGAAAGCCGCGAAAAAATTGCAGAGCAGCTGAAAGGTGCTGATATGGTATTTATCACTGCCGGTATGGGTGGTGGTACCGGTACCGGTGCAGCTCCTATTGTTGCGGAAGTTGCACGCGATTTAGGTGTTCTAACCGTTGGTATTGTAACAAAACCATTTAAGTTTGAAGGCAGACGCCGTATGGAACAGGCTGAAAAAGGAATTGAAAATCTTTGCCAACATGTAGATTCTCTTGTAATTATTCCAAACGAGCGTTTACACTTAATCAGCAAAGAAAAACTAACTTTGTTAAATGCCTTTAAAGCTGCAGATGATATTTTGCGCCAAGGTGTACAAAGCATTTCTGACCTGATTAAAAACCCGGGTATTGTTAACCTTGACTTTGCAGATATCAACTCTGTCATGAAAGATGCCGGCTACGCACACATGGGCGTAGGACGTGCTTCCGGAGAAGATAAAGCAAGACAGGCAGCAGAGCGCGCTATTTCCAGCCCACTGTTGGAAACATCCATCAGCGGCGCTATGGGTGTTATCATTAACATCACATCTTCTCCTGACATTGGCTTGGAAGAAATTACAATTGCTTCTGAAATGATTGCAGATATGGTTCATCCTGATGCAAATATCATTTGGGGTACTGCTTTTGATGAAAGCATGGAAGACGAAATGAGCGTTACTGTCATTGCTACCGGATTTTCTCCTGAAGCAAGAGCTTTGTCTGCAGCTGCAAAAGCAGCAGAAACAGAAAAGAAACAAAATGACGATTTGGATCTTCCTCTTTTTGGACAAGCAAATACCACTGCTCCTGCTACCAGAGTGGACAGCCAAAGAAAAGCAGCTCCATTGGATGAAGATGATTCTTATACAGACATTATGGCGATTTTCGGCAATAAAAAATAATTTGAAATATAAAAGGTGCTTCTGCCACGGCAGAAGCACCTTTTATATTTTGACATTACAATATAGCTGTATTTTGATTATTCTGCTCATATGAATGACGGAAGCAATGATATGCTTATTGATGAAAAAGACACTGTCTGATAATTCAAACAGTGTCTTTTTCATTATTTTAATAATTGTTTGTATAAACGAATGTATTCATTGGCGGAACGTCCCCAGCTGTTATCACTTTTTAAAGCGCGCTCTACTAATATTGACCAACCTTCTTTGTTTTCATACCCGGTCAGTGCACGTTGAACAGCATATACCATATCGCCGCTGTTATAATTTTGAAAGGTAAATCCGTTACCGTTGCCATCGCCGCTGTCTTGAATGGAGTCTTTTAATCCTCCTGTTTCCCTTACAACAGGGATAGAACCATAACGCAGTGCAATCATTTGGGATAATCCACAGGGTTCACTTCTGGATGGCATTAAGAAAATGTCTGAACCGGCATAAATCTTGCGTGATAATTCCGGTACAAATCCCTGACATGCGACCAATCTTCCCGGATATTTATCCTGCATATTGCGGAAGAAAGATTCATATTCAAAATCACCTGACCCTAAAATCACAAACTGGACATTGTTGCTGCACATGATTTGATCCAATCCTTCAATGACCAGATCCAATCCTTTGGCGGATACCATACGGGTAACCATACCAATCAATGGAATATCCGGATTTTGCTCCAGTCCGAGACGCTCCTGCAACTTTTGTTTGTTTACAGCTTTTCCTTCGGGACGTGCAGCGCTGTAAGGAGCATAAATATCTGAATCTGTTTCAGGATCATAATTTTTGGTATCAATACCGTTTAGAATGCCTGAGAGCTTCCAGGAGCGTTCTTTTAAGATACCATCCAGTTTATATGAGAACCATGGGTCCATAATCTCCTGAGCGTATGTAGGGCTTACGGTGGATACCCAATTGGAGCATTCAACAGCACCTTTGAGTAAATTAACGCAGTCATCATATTCTACCAAGGAGGTTGCTTCCTTTGGAATTCCCAATACATCTGTCAATACCTCAAGGCCATATTTGCCTTGATACTGAATGTTGTGAATGGTCATCAATGTTTTCATATTTTGATAAAATTCCTGATGTCCATAAAACAGATGGTAATAAATAGGTACCAGGGCAGTTTGCCAGTCATTGCAGTGAATGATGTTTGGCTGAAAATCTATAAATGGCAGCATTTCTAAAACAGCTCTGGAGAAAAATGCAAAACGTTCTGCGTCATCATAATGACCGTAAATACCGCTTCGTTTAAAGTAATATTGATTATCTATAAAATAATAAATAACACCGCCGTATCTTGCTTCAAATACACCACAATACTGACGTCTCCAAGCAACCGGAACAGAAAGGCTGGTGACAAATTTCATTTCATCACGCAAATGCTGTGGAATATCTTCATAAAGGGGCATTACAATTCTGCAGCCAATCAAACGTTGGCGCAAAGCCTGCGGTAAGGAACCTGCAACATCTCCCAAACCGCCGGTTGCAATATAGGGAAGCGCTTCGCTTGTACAATATAAAACTTTCATGTTACTATCACATGCCTTTCTATTTGGTATCTATACAATGCTGCCTTTGCTGATGAAAACAGGGTAAGTATCTGTACCCATGAAAGAGCGTCCGTCTTGTATTACAACATCTTTATCTGTAATTACATTTTGCAAGTTACAGTCAGTGCCAACACAGGTATCCTGCATAATCACACAGTTTTTCAGTTTTGCACCTTTCGCAATTTTTACACCGCGGAATAAAATACTGTTTTGAACTTCACCTTCAATGACACATCCATCTGCGATTAAGGATTGATTTACATTGGAACCAAGTCCATATCTTGCAGGCATGTCATCTCTCACTTTAGTGTAAATTGGTTTATCAGGCTGAAATAGCTGTGTTTTCACATCAGGATTTAATAAGTCCATATTTGCTTGAAAATAATCCTGTGTGGAACAAATTACTTTGGAATAACCTTTAAATTCATAACAATAGAAACGATATTGAAACATATTACGCTGGATAAAGTCACGGTTAAAATTATACATATTTCTGCTGACGCAGTCTTCTATTAATTCAATTAATAGGGGACGATTAATGACATACATGTTCAATCCATAATTACATGGGCCATCTACCTTTGGATGAATCAGCATATCACGCAATGCGCCGTTTTCTTCTACACTGTATACAGTAGGTTCGCTCATATGCTGCGGAATGATGCCATGTTGATACACCGCAGTAATATCTGCTTGATTGCGTATATGTGCCTCCACTACATCATGATAGGGAATATTACAGATAATATCACAGTCACTGAGCAGGACATAATCTTCTTTTGATGTTACCAAAAAATGACGAATGGATTCCAACGCTTCGATGCGGCTGTTGGATATATCCTGGTCTTGCTTTCCAAAAGGAGGAAGAAAGAAAAGACCGTCGCGTTTACGAGATAAATCCCATGCTTTGCCCGAACCGAGATGATCCATTAAAGATTGGAAGTTGCTTTTTGTTACAACGCCAACTTTACTGATACCCGAATTTACCATATTGGAAAGAGGAAAATCAATTAAGCGGTATCTGCCTCCGAAAGGAACGGAAGCTATGGTACGTCTTTCTGTCAGTTCACGAATTTTATCATCATGTACATTAGAAAATAAAACACCTACAACATTATTGCCGCGCATATTATATTTCCTCCTTTTGGTCGTCTGCATCTAACATGGTTTTTGGAGGAATTACTGTGTTAGGTGCTACGATATAGTTGCCGCCTACCACAGTTAAACCCCACTGCTCTAAATTTTCCATATCCTCAGGTCGTTTTCCCACTTCAGCATTTGCTTTTATAACGGCTCGTTCTCCTATAATTGCATATTGTACCGCTGCACCTGCTTCTATTTTTGCACCGGGCATAATAATGGAATCACGGACGACTGCCCCTTTTCCGATGGTAACGTCTTCAAATACAATGGAAGAATCCAATTCTCCGTAAATATCGCAGCCTTCCGCAATTAAGGCATTTTGTACATGTGCTTCATTGGAAATATAATGAGGAGGAAGCGTTGGATTGCGAGAATAAATTTTCCAGCTTTCATCGCTTAAATCCAGAGGGACTTTGGGATTGAGCAAGTCCATATTGGATTCCCATAAACTATCAATGGTGCCTACGTCCTTCCAGTAACCTGAAAATTCATACGCCATCATTTTTTCTCCTGCACCCAGCATTGCGGGCAAAACATCGCCGCCAAAGTCATTGCTGGAGTTTGGATTTGCTTCATCCTCAGTTAAGTACTTACGTAATTTATCCCAGCTGAATACATAAATTCCCATAGATGCTTTGTTGCTCTTTGGTTGCTTTGGTTTTTCGTCGAATTCGTAAATGGTTCCGTCTTCGTATGTATTTAAAATGCCAAATCGAGAAGCTTCTTCCATAGGAACTTCTATTTCCGCAATGGTACATGCTGCATGATGTTCTTTGTGGAACGCTACCATTTTGGAATAGTCCATTTTATAAATATGGTCACCTGATAAGATAACAACATAGTCCGGATGATATCGTTCAATAAAATTGATGTTTTGATAAATTGCATTTGCGGTTCCTTTATACCAATCGGAACCGTCAATGTGTTGATAGGGAGGAAGAACATGTACCCCGGCATCCAGACGGTCTAAGTCCCAAGGCTGTCCGCTGCCGATATAATCATTTAAAATCAGCGGTTGGTATTGTGTTAGAACACCTACGGTTTCAATGCCGGAATTGATACAGTTAGACAGTGGAAAATCTATAATACGGTATTTCCCGCCATAAGGAACCGCCGGTTTGGCAAGCTTTTTTGTCAGTACTCCTAATCTGCTGCCTTGTCCGCCTGCAAGCAGCATGGCAACTACTTCTTGTTTTGGTAACATATTCATTCCTCCTTGATGTATGCGTTTTGCTACCGGATTAATCCGCTTTTTTCTTCGTTTTCTTATCTGTTGTTTTCGTTTTTTTGTCTGCTGTTTTTCTCACAGTTTTCGTTACTTTGGTTGGTGTTTTGTCTGTATGTGCAGCCGCTTTGGTCTGTTTGCGGCGTTTGCATTTTAAATAAATAACAGATAGTGGTGGTAAGGTAAGCGGAATACATTGCTCAAAGCCATGCATAGGTTCATCTATGGTTTTGATTGCATTTCCGTTTGTAATACCGTTTCCGCCAAATTCTTCTGCATCTGTTGTAAAGACTTCTTCATACGTGCCTGCAAATGGTACGCCGATACAGTAATGCTCTCTTTGTACAGGTACAAAGTTACATACGGCAATGATTTGGCGGCCGCTTTTATCAATTCTGCGGAATGCAATGACACTTTGTTCATTGTCATCGTGAGCAATCCAGGAAAAACCTTCCCAAGAAAAATCAACTTCCCATAAAGAAGGTGTATTCAAATAGAAGTGATTTAATGATTGAAAAAAATGCTTTGCTTTTTGGTGAAACGGATAAGCAAGCAAAAGCCAATCCAATTCCTGCTCATAATTCCATTCAATAAACTGACAAAATTCTGTACCCATAAAGATTAGTTTTTTGCCCGGATGTGCCATCATATATCCCATAAAGGCGCGAATGCCTGCTAGTTTTTGGTCATTGTCACCCGGCATTTTATTGATGAGAGAACATTTGCCATGTACCACTTCATCATGAGAAATGGGCAGAATAAAGTTTTCTGAAAATGCATAAAAGAACGAGAACGTCAGTTTGTCGTGACTGCCTTTTCTAAACAAGGGGTCAAGGCTCATATAACTGAGCATATCGTTCATCCAGCCCATATTCCATTTGTAATTAAAACCAAGGCCACCGCAGTAAGTAGGTTTGGATACCATGGGCCAAGAAGTGGATTCTTCAGCAATCATCATAACAGTAGGGAAAAGCTCAAACACGACCTCGTTTAATTTTTGCAGAAATGCAACCGCTTCCAAGTTTTCTTTTCCGCCAAATTTGTTTGGAACCCATTGTCCGTCTTCACGGCTGTAATCCAAATAAAGCATGGAGGCAACCGCATCCACACGGAAGCCGTCAATATGAAATTCTTTCAGCCAAAAAACGGCGCTGGAAATCAAAAAGTTTACTACTTCTGTTTTTCCGTAGTCGAATACCAAAGTGCCCCAATCGCTGTGTTCTCCTTTTCTGGGGTCGGCGTATTCATAGCAGGCAGTACCGTCAAAACGGGCAAGCCCACTTTCATCCTTTGGAAAATGTGCCGGAACCCAGTCCATAATCACGCCGATACCCGCTTGGTGGCATCTGTCTACAAATTTCATGAATTCGTTTGGTTCCCCGTAACGGGAAGTAGGCGCAAAATATCCGGTGACTTGGTATCCCCAAGAGCCATCATACGGATATTCGGTGATAGGCATCAATTCAATATGGGTATAACCCATTTCTTTTATGTATGGAATTAACTCGTCCGCAATTTTCTCATAAGAGAATACATGTCCGTCTTGATAGCGTTTCCAAGAACCCAAATGTATTTCATAGATATTGACAGGTTGTTCATAGTGCGGGTGCTTTTCTTTTTCCTTGTACCAATTGGAATCGTTCCACTGGTATCCTGAAAGATCATAGTATTTGGAGGCTGTTCCCGGTCTTGTCTCAAAATGGTGTGCGTAAGGGTCACTTTTATAAATGAAATTGCCGTTATCGTCTTCGATTAAAAACTTGTAAGCTTCAAACTGAGCGAATTCAAACGGCAGCGTACACTCCCATACACCGTCACTGATTTTTTTCATAGGATGCGCAGAGGGATTCCACTCATTAAAATCTCCAACAATAGAAGCAGAAGCGGCATTTGGAGCCCAAACACGGCATACCATTCCCTGAGCGCCGTCTGTTATAGTTTTATGTACTCCTAAGAACTCATATGCATATGGATTGGTTCCTTGATGAAATAACTGTAACGGGATTTGATTTTTTTCTTGATTGTTGATGTTTTTCACAATATATAACTCCCTTTCGCATCCTATATTCGTCTAATTTAATGATAGCATAAATTTTGGAAATTTCAAGGATTTTGGTGCTATTATCCTAAAAATTATTTTTGATATTCCGTAATGTTAAGAAAATATGCACAAAAATTTAACATTGTTATTGTTCTATCACACATCCATAATTGAAAGCAGTAAGTTCAAATTATAGCATGGGGTACCTGTTGATATTTGTAACTATTTCATTTTTAAAATCAGAGAATTTTGCTTTCACTTTTTATGTTTATGGGTAAATATACATGAAATAGATATTGTGAGAATACAATCTAATAAGATTGATTGAAAAGAAAGGCGGTTGAAAGGTTGTTGCAAGTGATAGAGAAAGCAAATCATTTTATACAACCTATCCTATGGGGCTGGCCTGTATTAATATGTATTTTGCTTGCGGGAATTTTATTTACCGTTAGGCTGCGTTTTTTTCAATTTACAAAAATAGGTCTATGGATGAAACTCACCTTTGCCGGTATGTTTCGACGAAAAAAACAAAGCAATGATGGTATTTCTCCCTTTCAGGCACTGACAACAGCATTGGCGGGCTCCATAGGTACGGGAAATATTGTGGGCGTAGCAACTGCGCTGACACTTGGAGGTCCCGGCGCAATCTTTTGGATGTGGATTTCAGCCCTATTGGGAATGATGACCATATATGCGGAAACAGTACTTGGTATGAAATATAGAAAAAAAGATAAAAACGGAAAATGGCTTGGCGGCGCAATGTATTACATAGAATACGGGTTAAAATGCAAACCGCTTGCCATTATATTTGCCATTGCATGCGTGCTGGCTTCCTTTGGAATGGGAAATATGGCGCAGGCAAATGCAATTAGCGGAGCCTTGCAGGACAGCTTTGGCGTAAATACTACAATTACGGGAGTTGTTGTTGCGCTGGTTGTATTTATTATATTAAGCGGCGGTATTCAAAGAATTGCAAAGGTAACGGAAAAGGTAGTGCCTGTTATGGCGGGTATTTATCTTTTGGCAGGCATCATTGTTATTGCAGTACACGGAACGATGCTTCCAAGTGTGTTTGGTCAAATTTTTTCCGGCGCGTTTAATTTACAAAGTGCAACGGGGGGCATCAGCGGTTCTGTTATGATGATTGCTCTGCGCAGCGGAGTATCACGGGGAATCTTTACAAATGAGGCAGGATTGGGTTCTTCGGTAATGGCGCATACGGAAGCGGACTGCAAAGAGCCGGCAGAGCAAGGAATGTGGGGGATTTTTCAGGTCTTTACCGATACCATTGTCATGTGTACCATCACAGCTCTTTGTATTTTATGCAGCGGAGTTATGACAACGGGGAAAGATGGCGGTGCATTGAGCACTGCGGCATTTCACACGGTATTTGGAGTATTTGGAGACGGTGTTATTTCTGTATCTATTACCTTATTTGCGTTTGCAACCATGTTGGGATGGTCTCACTACGGACAATGTGGACTGCGATACTTGTGCGGCGATAAATTGTTGATACCGTATCGTATCCTATTTGCTTTTTTTGCGGCAGCCAGCTGCGGCATGGATTTAACATTGGTATGGGATATTTGTGACACGTTAAATGGATTTATGGCAATACCGAATTTAGTAGCTATTTTTTTACTATCTAATCAAGTAATAAAAGAAACAAAGGAGTATTTAAACAGGAGAAAAGAGTATAACAGTTTAAAACAGCTGGAATAATCGTGCGGATATTTGCAAATAAAAAGGACACTTGTTATAATACAAGTGTCCTTTTAATGATCTTGTTTCTTTTTGATTCCCATTTTCTGTTCTACGTTTTGAATCAGATTAAATAGGGAAGCGGCAAAAGAAGGATATTTTTTTGTAATGGATTCGGGAGATAAATTGGGGGCTTTCTCTTTTTCAAGCGGCTCCAAATCCTCTACAGCTTCTCCGCTGATGAGACAAGCCGCATTTGCTTCGGATAGTTCCATAGAAGCATTGGCAAGACCAAAATGTCTTTTGTAAGGTGCGGCAAAGAGTCCCTGAGGGTTTTTAGGATTGGCAGAATACAGCAAGCGAAAGATTTTATAAATGCTTGTAGATAAAAAAGAAGAGACTTCTTCTGTCAGCGCATGGTTATTGCATTCTTGTAAAATACCGTAAATGACATGAATGGAGTTCATAATCAATTTTTTATTTAAGGTAGCAATAATGCCTGTTTTGCGCTTTCCTTTTGATTCCGTGTCCTCCGGTAAATCATCTATTGTGATGGTGGCACCTGAACGGTTTGGAGATCTTCCCAATAAGTAATCACAGGATACGTTATAGAAGTTTGCAATTTTTACTACAAATTCCAAGCCACATTCGCGGATTCCCTTTTCATAGTGCGATAACAGCGCTTGAGAAACTTGTAATTCCTCTGCAGCCTTTTTTTGGCTCAGACCGCGTTCTTTTCGCAACAAAGTAATAATTCGTGGGAATGCGTCGTTCACATAGGTACCTCCCTTCATCTGATATCATAGTTTTGAAAACTACTTAACAATATGTAAAGTATACAATAAATATAACGCTTTGTAAAGACACTATATGTCGTATCTGAGGCAAAAAAGGAGCAAAATATATGAAGTCTTATACCATACATTTGATTCGCCACGGTATTTCTCAGGGAAATTTACTTGGCCAGTATATTGGCGTAACGGATTCCCCCTTATCCCAAGAAGGCAAGGAACAATTAAAACAGTTGGCAGCGCAAAACAGTTATCCGTACGCTCAAGCTTACTATACCAGTCCGTTGAGCCGTTGCGTTGATAGTTTAAAACTCATTTATCCCAATGCAGAACCGACTGTGATTGAAGGTTTCAAAGAATGTAATTTTGGAAAATGGGAAGGAAAATCGGCAAAAGATTTGGAACATGACCCCGATTTTATCCAATGGATGGAAAGCGGTTCCACCATGTCTCCGCCTGGAGGAGAAGATGGAGGCCACTTTATGCAGCGCGTCTGTATGGAGTTTGAAACATTTGTGGAACGTATGATGCGTACCGGAGAGACATCGGCTGTATTGATGGTACACGGCGGAACCATTATGTCTATTTTATCTGCTTATGGGTTGCCGAGAGCGCCGTTTTATGACTGGATGGTAGAACCGGGACATGGCTATTCTTTGCGTATTACACCCGGTCTTTGGATGCGCTCTATGGTAGCGGAAGTGTACGATACTATTCCTCCGAGAGAACAGCAGCGAAATAGAGAACATACTGTCATAGACTATGCAAGAGAAGCGGCAAACCGTGCGTTTGGCGATAAAGAAGAAACAGAATCTTAAAATAGGTGTTGTAATAAAATACAGAGTGGTGTGTCACAGACTTTGTACTGTCAAGTTATGTTTCTATGAAAGACAAATGTTTTTTACCCTTGACAAATCATACGTATTATGAGTATAATAATTTTACAAGTAAATTTATCTGAAGTATTTTCAGATAGCCCATAAAGACTTTGAAGGGAATAAGATAGTAGGGACAGAATTTCAGAGAGCTGCCGGTTGGTGCGAGGCAGTACTGAACCTGGTATGTATAGCTCATCCCGGAGTTGCCGGCCTGATGATTTCATAGGGACGGACGTAAGGCTGCGTTATAGGCCGAATCTTGTTAGAGATGATAAGGGTTTGCTGCGTGAGCGTAAACCGAATTTGGGTGGTACCGCGAATTTGTATATTCGCCCCGAACAGCGTATGTGATATGACTGTTCGGGGCTTTTTTATTTGTAAAAATTGTAATTGATATAAAGGAGAGAATCATCATGAAAAAAGGGTTTGAAAAATATATTCCGTTTGAACCTGTGAAATTGCCCGACCGTACATGGCCTGACAAAGTTATTGAGAAGGCGCCAATCTGGTGCAGTGTAGACTTGCGTGACGGTAATCAGGCGCTTGTCAATCCAATGAATTTGGAAGAAAAGTTGCTCTTTTTTCAAACTTTGGTTGATATTGGCTTTAAAGAAATAGAAGTAGGTTTTCCATCCGCTTCCGAAACAGAATATGAAATTTTGCGTGCGTTGATTGACCGTAATTTAATTCCGGACGATGTAACCATCCAAGTATTGGTACAGGCAAGACCGCATTTGATTACAAAAACTTTTGAAGCAATCAGCGGTGCAAAAAATGTAATTGTTCACTTTTACAATTCTACTTCTACACTTCAGCGTAAAGTAGTATTCCATACTGACATGCAAGGCGTCATTGATATTGCAGTGGAAGGTGCCAAGCTGATTAAAGAGTTAACCGAGCAGGAAGTTGCAAAAACAGGCGCCAATATTCGTTTTGAATATTCTCCTGAAAGTTTCTCAGGCACTGAAATGGACAATGCTGTGTTAATTTGTGACAAAGTATTGGAAACATTGGGTGCAACTCCCGAACATAAAGTAATTTTGAATCTTCCCAATACCGTTGAAGGTATGATGCCGAATCAGCATGCGGACCAAATTGAATACTTCTGCCGTCATTTGAAAGGAAGAGACAGCGCGATTATCAGCCTGCATCCGCATAATGACAGAGGCACTGCAACGGCTGCAACAGAGTTGGGTATTTTGGCAGGCGCAGACCGTGTGGAAGGTACTTTGTTCGGCAATGGTGAGCGTACAGGTAACGCAGACATTATGAATGTTGCAATGAACATGTACACACAAGGCATTGACCCGGAATTAAACTTCTCAGAGATGAACAAAATCAAAGAAGTATACGAGCAATGTACCGAAATGAAAGTGCATGAGCGTCATCCATATGCAGGTGAATTGGTATTTACCGCTTTTTCAGGCTCTCATCAAGACGCAATTAATAAAGGCGTTGACTATATGAAACAAAACAACTCAGAGTATTGGGAAGTACCATACTTGCCAATTGACCCTGCAGACTTGGGCAGACAATACGAACCGATTATTCGTATTAACAGCCAGTCAGGTAAAGGCGGTGCTGCTTTTATCATGCAGCAGATTTTTGGTTATCAGATGCCAAAAGCCATGCATCCTGAGTTTGGCAAAATCGTGAAAGCCGCATGTGACAAAGCCGGAAGAGAGATTATGCCGAAAGAAATTTTCGCATTGTTTGAAGAAGAGTACCTACATGTTCATAAACCATATAACTTGAAAAGCTATAAAATTTATGAAGAAAATGATGTGGAAAATGAAACAGTAGTTCACTTTGAAGGAAATCTGCGCTTTGAGCATACAGACCATATGATTTCCGGTGTGGGCAACGGTCCGATTGACGCGTTCTTTAATGCGTTGAAAACCGTTGGAATTACAGATTACAAATTTGTATCTTACAGTGAACATGCCGTTTCAGAAGGTGCAAACTCAAAAGCGATTTCTTATATTCAGTTGGAATGTCCCAACGGCAACACTATGTTCGGCGTTGGTTTGGACAGCAATATCAGCTTGGCTTCCATTAAAGGTATTATTTGTGCCATCAATCGTGCACAAAAATAAAACAGAACGTTATCATTTCATATAAAAAGGAAGGTACATCATGAAAGAATATCAAATCACTGTATTAAAGGGCGACGGCATTGGTCCTGAAATTGTAGATCAAGCAATCAAAGTGTTGAACAAAACTGCTGAAAAGTTCGACTTTAAAGTAAATTATCAGGAAGAATATATTGGCGGCGCAGCCATTGATGCAACAGGAGAACCATTGCCACAAAAGACGGTGGATTCCTGTAAAGCATCCGACGCTGTAATACTTGGTGCTGTAGGAGGACCAAAATGGGATTCCTTATCAGGCAGTCAAAGACCTGAAGCGGGTTTGCTGGGCATTCGCGGTGCATTGGGACTATATGCAAACTTACGTCCTGCAGTTATTTTTGAACCGCTTCGCGATGCTTCCCCTCTAAAAGAAGAAATCATAGGCGATGCCTTAGATATCATGGTGGTTCGCGAATTAACAGGCGGTATTTACTTCGGTCAGCGCGGCCGTGATACGGTTGACGGTGTAGAATCTGCATTTGATACGGAACGTTACTCCGTAAAAGAGGTAGAGCGTATTGCGCGTATCGGTTTTGAAATGGCGCAAAAGAGAAACAAACGCCTATGCAGCGTTGATAAAGCCAATGTGTTGGAATCCTCCCGTTTGTGGAGAGAAACCGTTACCAAAATTGCAAAAGAATACCCGGATGTTACGTTAGACTATATGTATGTAGATAACTGTGCAATGCAGTTGGTGCGTAATCCAAAGCAATTTGATGTTATTTTAACTTCCAATATTTTTGGTGATATTCTTTCAGACGAAGCTTCTATGATTAGCGGTTCCATTGGTATGCTGGCATCTGCAAGTCTTGGAGAAAATCAATTTGGCTTGTATGAACCAATCCATGGCAGTGCACCTGACATTGCAGGAACAGGAAAAGCCAATCCTCTTGCTACCATTTTGTCTGTTTCTATGATGTTGAAATATACATTGAATCAGCCAGAAGCAGCACAAGCAATTGAAGATGCCGTATCGAAAGCATTGACCATGGCACGTACTCCGGATATTCATACAGAAGGTATGAAATTGGTAAATTGTTCTGAAATGGGTGACCTTGTCTGCCAACTGCTTTCATGTTAAGATATTCATAAGGAAAAGCTCCAACCTATCATTGGAGCTTTTCTCTGTGTTTGAGAGTGGGGGTATTCATGGATTATAAAGAAAAAACACGTACGGAAGAATCTAATTCCGCTGAATTAAATTCGGCAGAAGAAAATGCAACTGTAAGAGCTTCTGTGGAGGAACGTTCTCATCTTACCTTCCGTAGAGGATTAAGAGATGGACTTCCCATTTGTTTGGGGTATCTATCTGTTGCCTTTACCTTTGGCATGGTAGTAGTCGAAGGCGGTTTGCCACCTTGGGTAGCTGTTTTAATTTCTATGACTTGTTTTACCGGCACAGGGCAGTTTGCAGGCATAGCGCTGATTGTGTCCGGCGGTATGTATGTGGAAATGCTGGTTACAACTTTTATTATTAATATTCGTTATATGTTAATGTCGTTGTCGCTTTCTCAAAAAATAGAAAAGCGTATGAATGGAATTGAGCGAGCATTGCTGTCATTTGGCAATACAGATGAAGTATTTGCAGTCGCTATGCAGCAGGAGGGCAAGGTAGGTGCCAGATACCTTTCAGGTTTGATGTTAACTCCTTATCTGGGTTGGACATTAGGAACCCTATTGGGAGCAACCGTAACGGGATTTTTGCCTTTAGCCATTCGCAGTGCATTGGGAATTGCCATATACGGTATGTTTATTTCCATTATTATTCCTCCTGCACGGAAAATGAAATCCATTGCAATTGTCATTCTCATTTCGGTTGCAATCAGCTGTTTGTTTTATTGGACGCCTGTTTTAAATCAATTGTCCAACGGTTGGGTTATTATCATTTGTGCAGTGGTGGCTTCGGCGTTTGCAGCTTGGAAATTTCCAATTAAGGAGGACAAGGAATCGTGAATTATACTTATGTTCTTCTTAGCATTTTAATTATGGCGTTGGTGACGTATCTGCCAAGAATGCTGCCGCTGGTTCTTTTCCGTAAAACCATCGAGAATCAATTTATAAAATCATTTTTGGCATATGTGCCCTATGCGGTACTTGGCGCTATGACATTTCCAGGCATTCTGTTTTCCACATCGCCGGACGGCGGTTTTTCGCTTGTATACTTTTTAGGCGGTTTGGTGGGTATGCTGGCAGCAATGATCTTAGCTTATTTTAACAGAGGGTTACTGTTGGTGGCCGTCAGTTCGGTCGTTGTGGCATTTATTACACAAGAGTTATTGGGCTTTATTATGTAAAAAATCATAGCTGCGCATATATTATCGCAGCTATGATTTTTTGCTCTTGTTTGCATAGAGCAGTTGGTATATAATAACAATATTATCATGAGAATCGAAAAATATCCTTTTCACTGGAGGACTGCATGAAAAATCTATCAGATATTAATGTTGTAAAAAGTTTGTTGTCTCGTCACGGATTTCAATTTTCAAAAGCGTTGGGACAAAACTTTTTAATCAATCCTGAAATTTGTCCCAAAATGGCTACAGAATGTGGGGCAGACCAAACAAAAGGAGTAATAGAGGTTGGTCCCGGTTTTGGTGTATTAACCAGAGAATTGGCAGCACGGGCCAATAAAGTGGTAGCCATTGAGTTGGATAAACGGCTTCCTGCTGTGCTGGCAGAAACTCTGAGAGATTTTGATAATGTAAAAGTTGTGCAGGCAGACGTCATGGAAGTGGATTTGCATCAACTGATTCACGATGAATTTTCCGGTTTAGATGTTTTGGTTTGTGCCAATCTTCCATATTATATTACATCTCCCGTTATCATGAAATTGCTGGAAGAAAAGCTTCCGGTGGAATCTCTGACAGTTATGGTACAAAAAGAAGCGGCTGTGCGTATTTGTGCGGCTCCCGGTACGCGTGCTTGCGGCGCAGTGAGCGTAGCGGTGCAATATTACAGCCAGCCCCAGATATTATTTGATGTACCCAGAGACTGCTTTTTTCCTGCTCCCAATGTAGATTCGGCTGTGATTCGTCTCAATATCCGCACGGAACCTCCCGTAAAATTGGAAACAGAAGAAAAACAGTTTTTCAAATTGGTAAAAGCAGCATTTGGACAGCGTAGAAAAACAGTTTTGAACTCTTTAAGTACCGGTCTTGGAAAATCAAAAGAGGAACTATCTGCAGCTTTGCAACAGGCAGGTATTGCACCAACTGCTAGGGCAGAACAATTAACCATGGAGCAGTTTGGAACGCTTTGTAATCTCTTATTTCCAAATAAGGCGCAGTAAATCACTTTGAAGCTCTGTTTGGAATGCAATCATAGAACAAATACAGTGCTGGACATCATAAAAATTTTATCTATGATGCTTTGATGTATGGCAGAATGTATCTATTCCGCTTTACAAAATTACTGCACAAGTTTACAGTTTTATTCTTGTGTGTATGAATATAATAGTCAATCCGATGTGAGGGTTCATTTATAATTGTTATTTTAGTACTTGATTGTTTTTCATAAAAAGGAAGTATGTATATGGCAGGAAAAATTGCATGGATTTTTTTCGGCATTGCAATCATATGTGCAATTGTTGCCGCGTTTACCAGTCCCTTTCGTTTGGAAGTGGTATCGATTACCTGCGCGGCTGTTTCCATTACACTTGGGTTATTTGGCATGTTTTTTGCGTTTGAAAGCTGGAAAGAAGAGTAATATTACCAAATTGAGGGAGGTTACAGAATGAATATCAAAGCGAAAGTTGTGAATCCATTGCTTTTGCTGGTAACATCCGTTTTGTTTTTGGGAATTGGTATCTTTATTTTAATCGACCACGATTTGGCTTCCCGTGTGCTGATGATTGGGATTGCAATTGCAATCGTAGTGGCAGGTATTACACACGCGGTAGGCGTTATTTTAAATAAACATATGATACAAGGTGTACTTATTGGCTTGGCATACGCTGTCGTTGCTGCCAGTCTGTTTGTATTATCTTGGTTTTATATTATATCTGTTACATGGATTTTTGCACTTTGGTTTTTATGTACAGGTATTATCAGGGGTGCTATTTGCATACAAGCAATCAAAAAGCAGTCTCAAGGCCGTTTGATTGGCGCATTGGTTTCTATTTTATCAATTGCATTTGCAATTATATTATTTATGAATCCGTTTATGAGAAGCACAACTGTTTTGCGCATTGTAGGCATCTATATGATTTTATATGGACTGACTGTCCTGTTTGATTTCTTTTCGGAAATTTTTAAATGGAATTTAAATGATGATAACACCTCAAGAAGAGTTCGTATTCCGCTTCCGTTGTTTATTACTGCCTTTATACCGTCCAGATTAATGAGCAATTTTAATAAATATTTCAGAGAACATAATGTAAAAGCAAATATGATTCAAGAAATCAATGCACCTGAAGGAAAAGAACGGGTAGATTTGGAAGTATTTATTCATTTATGCGGAGAGAATTTAAATGAATTTGGTCATTCCGATTTCTGTTACGGAGATACCGTGTATTCTTATGGAGCGTATGATGAAACAGAGCATAAATTTTTTGGTATGTTCAGTCAGGGAACCATTGTAAAGGCACCCAGAGAGTTGTATATACGCCATTGTTTATCGTTTGAAAAGAAAATATTGGTAGGTTTTGGTCTTTGCTTGTCAGATACTCAGAAAAAGAAAGTAGAAGAAAGAATAGATGAAATTATGCAGGTAGCAATACCTTGGCAAACAAGATACGAACGGATACAAAACGGCACACTGTCTCAGGAGGAACCTTGTAACGATGCTGCCAGCGAACTGGTAAAGGCGACAGGCGCAAAGATATACAAAATCAAATCAGGAGAGTTTAAAACGTATTTTGCCATCAATACCAACTGTGTGAAACTGGCTGATTATATTACAGGTTCTGCAGGGTTGGATGTATTGGATGTCAGCGGCATTGTTACACCGGGCAGTTATTACGCATTGCTGGATGATATGTTTGAACGGAGAAATACCATTGTGGTTTCTAAGACCATTTATCGAAACTGAACACAGGATATTTTGACAAAATTGCAATTTATGATACAATAATTAGAACGATTCATAATAAAATTCAACAATAGTGGAGGAACTATGATTACAGTATCTGATGTAAGTGTTGGCTTTAGTGGCCAAGATTTATTTTCTCATGTAAATTTGCTGTTTACTCCCGGCAACTGTTATGGTGTGATAGGCGCTAACGGAGCCGGTAAATCTACATTTTTAAAAGTATTGTCAGGTGAATTGGAACCAACCAAAGGTGATGTTTCCATTGACCCTAAGTGCAGAATGTCCGTATTGAAACAAGACCACTTTGCATATGAAGAATTTACAGTTTTAGATACCATTATGCAGGGCAATCAGCGTTTGTACGATGTGATGAAGCAAAAAGACGAATTATATGCAAAGCCGGACTTCAGTGAGGAAGACGGTCATTTGGCAGCAGAACTGGAAGCAGAATTTGCAGAAATGAACGGCTGGGATGCCGAAACCGATGCAGGCAAACTGCTGCAAGGTCTTGGATTGGAAACGGATATGCTGTATATGCAAATGAGTGCATTAACAGAAAGCGAGAAGGTAAAAGTGCTGTTGGCAAGAGCCTTGTTCGGCCAGCCTGATATTATTCTTTTGGACGAACCTACCAACGGTTTGGATATTAAATCCATTAACTGGCTGGAGGACTTCTTAATGGATTACATGGGTACTGTGATTGTAGTATCCCATGACCGTCATTTCTTGAATAACGTTTGTACTCATATTGTGGATATTGATTATAATAAAATCAAACTTTATGTGGGCAACTATGATTTCTGGTACGAATCCAGCCAGCTCATGCAGCGTGTGATGCGTGACCAAAATAAAAAGAACGAAGATAAAATCAAAGAACTGCAAAACTTTATTCAACGTTTCTCTGCCAACAAATCAAAATCCAAACAGGCAACTTCCCGTAAAAAGTTAATTGAGAAATTGACGGTGGAAGAAATGCCGGCTTCAACCCGTCGTTATCCGTATGTAGGGTTCCAAATGGACCGCGAACCGGGCAAAGAGATTTTGACGGTAGAAGATATTTCTAAAACAGTAGATGGTGTAAAAGTACTGAACAAAGTTTCATTCCGTGTAAACAAAGGAGATAAAATTGCCTTTGTCGGCGAAAATGATATTGCAAATACGACTTTATTCCAAATTTTAATGGGTGAATTAGAACCGGATGAAGGTTCCTATAAATGGGGAGTAAGTACAACTCAATCTTATTTTCCGAAAGATAATTCCGAATACTTTAATGGCTGTAATGAAAGCATTATCAAATGGCTGGAACAGTATGCACAGGATACCACAGAAACTTATCTGAGAGGTTTTCTGGGAAAAATGTTGTTCTCAGGCGATGATGTGTTAAAACCGGTCAATGTACTTTCCGGTGGCGAAAAAGTTCGCTGTATGCTTTCCCGTATGATGATGTACGGCTCCAATGTATTGGTGTTGGATCAACCAACCAATCACTTGGATTTGGAGTCCATTACAGCAGTCAACAACGGTTTAATCGACTTTAAAGGCATTCTCTTGTTTGCTTCCCATGACCACCAGTTTGTACAAACCATTGCAAATCGTATTATTGAAATTACAGATGAAGGTATCATCGACCGTATGACCACCTTTGATGAATATTTGGAAGCTATGGGAAAAAATTAAACAGAAAAATGGGCTGTGAAAACAGCCCATTTTTTATGATATTGACAGAAAATCTCTAAAAGTTAGATTGTATTTTTGGTATCATAAGGAAGAGAAAATGGTATACCGTTATTGATAAGATGTGTGAATGATGATGCAGAGTCGGAAAAATATCCCATTCTATCAAAAGATGAGGATACAGTATGTTAAAATCTGTCAGAAAAAATAACAAACAGTAAGACTTGATTGTAAAGAAACAAAGGAGACTACCAATCATGTCCAGAAGAGCACTAAAACATACTTTAATCTTGGAATAAGGGAATTCGTAAAAAAGACTCAGTACAGAGGATAACATTCTGTACTGAGTCCTTTTATTGCTAAAGCGTGGAAATCGTGTTGTTAGAAATTTTCGAAGCATGTATGGAAGTTTTAACAACTCAACCGCAACTGAAAGAATAGAGTGAGTGTTTATCAGACATGATTCAGCACAATAGAGGATCCTTTTTAGGATATATAGAAGAGAGTTGCTTAACATAAAGGATACGTGAAGGTGTTGTCATCACCTTAATCGCTATCATTTAAGTGGGAATATTTCAGACGAAGAAAGGAACCCCTTGGAGAGATTCTCTCATTTCATAGCGAAAAAGGCTCTTGTGTTAGACAATTTCAATTACTGAATTCACATAATCCGTTTTTATTCTGACAGCAGCTCGTGAAAACTATGAATATACATATCAGACAGTTTTAAAATATCTGCTTTGTCTTTTTCAGAGTATTTATCGAATACACCGCAAATTTTCATATGCGCTGCTTTTGCTCCTTGTATTGCAGGAAGAACATCCTCAAACGCCATACAGTCTTGAGAAGAAATTCCCAAACGTGCTGCACATAATAGCCAAGCGTCGGGATAATTTTTACCACGGCTGACGTCGTCTGTGGAGATACAAGCGTCAAACAATTCATAGATGTTATTATTTTGCAGACAAGGCAAATATAACTTTTGTGAAAGGGCAGTGCATACTCCCAAACGGATGCCATGGGATTTTAATTTTAAAAGATATTCCTTCGCACCGGGTTTTAACTGCACTTGATGCCCATATGCTTCTATGGCCATTTGGTTCCACTCATGCATAACATCATCAGGTTGTTCCTGAAGTCCAAACCGAGCAATGGTGTATTCAGCCGTTTCTCTGAAACTCATAGCCAATATTTCATC